>Ga0335072_10000768_pt1 | contig 57593 bp, 42 predicted proteins | sample Lox_Sample_21_FD_206725 | JGI IMG/M metagenome (GOLD analysis project Ga0335072, IMG submission 206725) | Soil microbial communities from Loxahatchee National Wildlife Refuge, Florida, United States - Lox_Sample_2.1 | ecosystem: Environmental > Terrestrial > Soil > Wetlands | place: USA...
GCCGTCGTAGAGCCTCTTGCGCGTCGCACCTTGAGTTGCAGAAAGTGCAAAGCGAATGCTGCAACTTCTCGGAATACTCAGATCAGCTCACGGAACGTCATCTGTGTTCACAATGTGCCTGAAGCGATAATTACAAATCCAAGAACTCCCATGGACAATTCAGGAAGTCCGCTGCTACGATGAAACAAGCATACACGCACCCCCTACCAACATCCATATCGAGAGTCACGCAACAATCCAAGAGAAGTGTATACTCTCACACTCTACCATACTCGCTCATTTTCACATCCGGTACTTGGAAACCGCCACAGATGAAGACGAAGCACGACATATCGCTATCGGTGTTTCCGAGGCTCTAAATGAATATGAAAGGCATTGGCCAAGATGAAGTGCTGTAACGATCAAGGATATCTCCGCCCCAACCGACCACCCCATGGGATTGACTCTCTTACTCGTGTATCCTCATGCTCCCTGAGACAGAATGAACAAAGCTATTACCGACCATCGCTAATCGTTTCTTTCATCGCCTGAAACCATGCCTGTTTATCTTCCGACTTCCTTATTCTCTTGTGGAGTGTGGGATCATCGAGCACTAAGATGTGGAGTGGCGACCAAGGGTCACATTGTGGATCTTGTCGAAGCCAGCAGCCGAGAGTTGAGAAGCTCTTCTGCCCAGGGGTCTCATATTAGCCGACTTTTGAAGGAATGTGTCTCCATGCGGAGTCTACGGCGCCTGCCTGCAACTTCATCTGTCTTCGGGAGAGGCCCTCACCTCTTGCTCTTTGGTCCCGTCTCTTCGCTCGATCACATTTGCCTTCTTGTTGTCTAGCTTTGCCGGTGATTTTGGACTATCGGCTAGGGCAGTGTCGGTGTTTGTTCCTTGGTTCATGCGCGACTCTTTAACTGTGGGCAAGCTAGGGTCAGTACTGGCTTGATGTCGCTGATTCCTGCAACGTACCAAACAGTTGCTCCAAGTGGAGACCCATTCTTAAAACAGCGGGGATGTAGTTGGCTATTCCCTAGATGTCTGAACGGATATCTGAACCGTCGGACGGTGTCATCTACTGTGTGAGTATCAACAAGAGTATTCTATTCTCGTCGTACACCGAATGCCCAAAGAAGTTTAGTGGATCATGAGTACTCTAACTTCCAAATCGGGGCTGGACGGAGCCCCTCACGCGGGCCCCCCGGTCGTTAAAGTACCACTATTGCCAAATTCAGTTGGGCAGAGGTGTTCTAGCCACTCAAGCTTTCTACATTCCTCAAAAAGTTGGGAGAGCATTACATCTTGATGTGCACGTCAACTGCCTGTAATGGCTCATCTGCGCCTCACTGTTCCCGCAGTCGAACGCTTTAACAGAGCACTATTTGAGCTCTAAGCGTCCGGCAGCTATTGGCAAGCTTTTCAATTGGCTCTTATTTCCAGCATGGACCATGCAGGCTCGGCCGGTTTCACTTCATGGAGTACGGGCGCGCTTTTTGTGGGCCACGATCCCCAATTACCAGTACAGGCAGATTGGGTTCGTTTCAAAGACGTTATCCACACGCTCTACATCGAGAAGAATCTTCCATTGAAGGATGTTCGGGCGATAATGGAAAGAGAGCATTCGTTCAAAGCAACGTATGTATGCTCATCTCATACAGCCGATTGGTGCGATGCTGACAACCTAGAAGCGAACGAATGTACAAAACCCGGCTAGCTCAGTGGGGATACGTCAAAAACTTCAAGAAGACGCGAGCAATTGACTGGCAAGCTGACGCAGCGGTGCAGAGGGAACCGCTACTACCAGGGCGCAGCACCCCGGCACTCCAGGTGCATTGCCGAGAGATAAAGCTCGACGGTTCTGGGAAATATTTGAGATATCGAAAGATGTCCAAGGATGATCTCTTGGCTGAAGCTGCCGCGAACGGCCTTACCAGTCAGACCTGTCCCGGTCACATCCGCTCTGTCTCCCCAACAGCTGGGAGGGAAACAGCGACCCTAGCTCCAATGGCTGGGCGAAACTCAAACGAAGAAGAGCTGTCCCCGACTCAGAGATATCCAAACTTCTCCCGGTGTGGCACTCACTCACCAGCGACGTCTTCGTCTGCCTTGGTTGAATTACTTACAGCCCTGGACAAGCCTCGGGGTGCGTCCTTAAGGGCATTTACTGACACAGCGTCTACCTGGGGACCAACATTAGCAGGTTCACCAAGTCCAAGCGACGACTTTGTCAATACAGCAACTCGTATTATTGTAAATGGAATTGCTTTCACCGAGGCTGAAGCTCCATTCTGTGACCCAATCGAATCAGACCTAAGCCTGTTGTTCGAAAGAGGGTTTTCGCCGGACTCATCAAATATCTACTTCGGAGAGCCCATGGATATTGAACCAGATCACGATCGAGTTCAACAAGACCTCGGACTATCGTTCGGAGGAGGCCATTGGCCGGATTCATTGGATCTCTCTTGTAGGGAGCCTATGGAAGCTGAAGCAGTCGATGGTCAAGTTCGGCAAGATCCAAGGCCATTATTTGGAAGTGGTGCTACGGCGGACTCATTGGAACCTTCCAGGGCAAGGCCTATAGAGCCTCGGACCTCCTTGCTGCGTTCAGACAACACAAGCCTTTCCGAGAGCGCAAGAGGCCTTGACCATCATGCTCTAGCATGGCTTTGCAAGGGCCGCAAAGAAAGGAGCAGCAACGAGCTACTTCCGAGCACGTTTCCAGGACGACAGGGCCAAAGTCTAAAAGAAGAACATGTACCGATCTCAAGCCCCTTCACAATCTTGTCTCATGCATCCTCTACTTCACCCGCCTGCGATCAGATTCTGCAAGATGTCCGGACAATGCCTTTACAAGTGACAGAACCAGCCAGCCTTACGTCGAGGGTCGGTGCCGGCGACGTGAGCTCGTGGGTTCTCATGAACCCGACGGAGCTAGCACTCGATTCGAAATGCCATCAAGCCATGTCAAGACATTGCATAAGTTTAGCAGGTTTGGCGCCTTCAACACAACAACCGCGCAGTTTGCTAAATGGCGCAACACAAGAAGCATTGGCCTCGCCATGCACCGTGGAGGGCCGCGGGGAAGCATGGCGATGGACAGGTTTCTGCTTTGAAGCATGTATACAGTTGGATGGGGGCGACTCTGAATCCTCGACAAGGAGTCTGGCAGAAGCTGCCACTTTGTTCGAGGATATGCTGACCAAACGAGATCACTTAATTTTCACAGCCGTGCACATGACGATCACAGTTCTACAGATGCACAATCAAAGCCAGATAGCGGAGTCTGTTGTTGGTTCTGCCGTAGCGGTTGCCAAGCGGCTCCTGAAGCCAAACGACCCTATCAGGTTGATACTGGAATGGGAAGCAGCAGCGGTCGGCCGCGCTTTGAGTGAAAGTGGCCTGGGCAGTCAAATCTTGCGCCAGATCTATAGAAGTCTTGAGAAGGAGCTTACCCTTTACCATCCGTGGACCATCACAACTCTCTATAATCTTGCCTGGATGCTACTCTACGAAGGTTCTTTTGTTGAAGGAGACGAGGATTCACAGCTGCTCTACGCCGAAGCGTCAGATTTGCTTCAAAAAGTCTATGAAGCCTCTTGTGCATCTCTGGGACCCGCTCATATGCAATCAATCACAGCTCTAACAACACTTGCTAGAGCGCAGTCCAGTCTGGGTAAAGACGAAGAGGCTACCGAGACCTACAAGAAAGCGATCCGTGACTGCAAACACACCCTTGGTCGACGCCATCCGTTCAGACTTGAAGCCAAGCGCCGTCTTGCGCTTATGTATGGGAAAAGAGGACAGAAGGAGAAGATGGAACGCCTCTACTGGGACGTCCTACAAGGTAGGGTCACGGTGTTGGGACGACATCATCCTTTCACCGTGGGCATGAAGCACGATCTTATAGTGTTATTGAAGGACCTCAAAAAATGGGAGGATAATGGGCCATTGCAGCGGCGGATATATGATCTGTTTGAGAACACCATGGAACTTACTTCCCAGCTCGAGGCCTTTTGATCAACAATTCAACTAGAACAGAATCGGCAGATCGCTTTTTAGGGAGCTGCTGCTGTCAACCTACTGCAGACCTGGCGAAGACAGTCAGCCAAGCCATGTGCCCCGAAGCGAATGGTTCCCTACCGCACATTCTCGGCTGGTTCCCTACTGTACATTCTCGGCTGGTCCCCTACTGTACATTCTCGGCAGGCTCCCTACCTTGACCGACTTTTAAGGAGATATAGTGAACTCAATCGCTCTTCGATTGTGAAGGGGCTACAGACAGTCCTCTGTCCGTCCACACGACTTGCAATTTCGACATCTTTGTTGCGCTCAGCAGACAGGTATGCATATGCTGGTTGTGGAAGCACTGCTTATTGCTACCTATTCTACCTGGGGGACGAGCCAATACTTTTAGACATAAGAAAACCCTGTCGGCCGAGTGCCAGTCTCGTGCGAATAGCTGGTCCCTGTCCAGCTGAGGTATACGAATGTACGAGCGTACGAACCTGCGAATGGCCACGGAGACGCGGCCTATTCGCAACAGTCTTCACTTCGTTAATGCTTTAAGTTTTCTTGCCCACTTCCTCATACCGACATATCTGTTGTCAGTCACAGCTAGCCGAGTCTCCTTTCAAAGCACAAACATTATGATGTCAATTTGTTTTTCATGCGTACATACAGGACATTGTGAAAGTACTGTCACCTCCCACCCGAACTGGCCCGTATCAGCCAAGATAGCCTATCGCACATACGGTCTATCCCATTTGCAATGGCCGGTCCCACACTTAGCATAGGCCATTCGAAGTGGCCCTATCCTAACTCATGCGGCCGTCCCATCCAAGGCCTGTCCCATTCAACGTGGCTTATTTCAGTCCAGCTTTCAAATCCGGCTTGGCGAAGACCCAAATACCCGGTGCTGAGAGCAGTGTGGGTCGTCGTTTGGGGACATGTCCAGACCAAAGCTGCTGGCCCTACTACGGCTTCGCCGCTTTGACCAGACCTAACTGGCGTACTCGAGCTAGCCAAACAATAACGCGAAAGTGACGATGGGAACCGCAGGTATTATTTTCTGTACATACAATACACGAGGCTTTCTATCACTGATGGTGCGCCCCCTATACGACCGCAAAAGGGTTCGTGCAAGTCCATTCCCACGCTTAGCACGAGTCAAAGGCTCGAGACAAGGCGACTGATCCATGGAAGAATGACATGTCGCTTGGGCTTGTTGGAATGCCCCATTACACGTACTGGCACCAAAGGCCGGCAGCCGGGTACTTTGAACCCACAATTCAGTCTCTCTGCACATCCAAAAGACGATTTACGGGAATAGATAGAGACCTACCAGGGTAATGACTTGACAACAGAGTTCCGTCCCTGCAGTGCAAGTATCAAAATTCTCCTGGCCTATTCATCGCAAAGCAGGACTATCGTTAGCCATTCTCCGAACCTGCAGTAGAAACATAAATGGGAGAAGGTTCTTACACTCAAGTCCATTGACAGTGCCCGAGGGGAGTTGATAACCCGCGGCAGTCGCGAGCGCGACGACGATTGGGTCACCGCCCTGGACAGCGGAGGAGCAGCAAAGAAACGTGCCATTGTTGGTGTCGACACATTGCGGGGAGATGTCAGTGGTAAGGAGGAATGAGGGTGGAGGGTCGGCTCCAAGGCCGAGAATGGGAATTGTCCAGGTGAAGGATAGAGCGGAGAAGAGGGCGACGACGAGGCTGAGGCAGAAGAGTAGTCTGGAGTTGAGGCCCGGCATAGTGACGACTGCTTATGGCTTTATCTTGCAAGATAAGGCATGAGAGAAAAGGAGAGAGGAATGAAGCAAGTTTATATGGGAGAATATGTGGCTACAGGAGAACCGCCAGATCGACGATCTGCCGTTGGCGTGTTTACCCGCATCTTTCCTGCTCCCCCCCTACTCCCGGAGCCTGGACCTTTAATTCGTTAGCGTCTCCGCGTTTTGAACGCCACCAATATTTTGGGCCTCTTGAAATCCCCATTTTTACGCGGTACATGGGGAGTTTAATTTCCGGGCTTCAATTAAGCCAGACCTCGCGTCAATTGAGACGAATTATGGCAGACACTAGTGACTAATTTCCGGCAAACAAGGGGATGCGGTCGCCCACGAGGAGCGTGGTTAAACGTGGACGCGCTACTGTGGTGGGGGGTTCGATTGACATGTGTACCTTGTACAGAAGTCAATAGCCTACCCCTTGGTTTGCGCCTTGTGGATTCTCTATCATCCCGTTTCGGATCCGGTGGGGTAGATAGGTGGTAAATTCTCTTTTGACGTCGGCGGCGTCCGCTGGGCGTACGCACAATTGCAGGCGATTTCTCTTTTTCCCGACTCGTTGCTACTTCTCGTTCCAAGACTGGTCTTCGGTCAGCTAGATTCATATTTGATTAGCACCTGTGAATGTCCATGATCACTTCACCGCTAAATAATTCGTCTTTGGCTCCTTTCAAGGCCTCTGTCTTGATTTTGTCACTGATATCGGAAACTTCAGTGTCATGCCCTGCAAGCTCTGCCAAGCTAGCCTATCTACAGGCGTCTGGAACGGAGATGTGGATTCATTCTTCAGCTTTCAGTCTCTATGTCTAGAGAGGGACACCTACGATTAGCTGTAGGGTGATTTGGGCCGGAAATGGGGTGTGGGGTGGGCTTCACCTAGAAGTGCAGGCCTTAGTCCAAGCTTTTCTGACACAAAAGAACAATGCAACTACATCCATATAGGCCTTGCTGTCGCCCTGCGCCAAACACCTGAAGTCCCCTGGGCCATTACCCGTTTCATTTCCGTTGCATGAGGGATGTTGTTGGCTACCATCAGACACGGGTGGAAGCGATCACGGCTTATGACTTTCAAGGACCGCCCACCTTCAGTTCCAAGTGACCACGCTACTTGGATGTGGAATTATTTGGACATAGACGAGGTAAATAAACACATCTTAGCGTAAGTTCGGTTGGGGACGAGTCTATCTTCAGGCGTGAGACCAATCCTCTCAAGAGAGAACCTAGACCAATCTTGAAGGGCTAGAACCAGTCTTCACAGAGACCAATTCGGGAAATTCTATACGATTACTCCGATCGAATTTCTTCGATATCCCGAAAACGACTTTCATCGAGGCCTAAAATCGCCTGTTCTTTGATATCCGGAAGTGAATACGGCAGAATCAGAATAACGGAGACCGAGCGATTTAGAGCGGACGAAGCAATCATGATCTTGAATACAGAACGAGCCCACAGAACCAGCCTAGACTAGGAATCGTCGCCAATGCCATTGCTCTTTCATGGACTCGATCGAGGTCCTCTCCAAAGACGGATGGTCCTGTGGTTTGATGGAGGTACGTGGTATGGAGCGTGTCGCGAAGGGTGTTTCACCGTGTTTGGATCGATCTCAAGAGGGATGGAACTTTTGTGAGAGTCCATGACAAAGGCCCCATGTCCTAATCTGGGCAACGAAATTGAGAGCCCTGACAGGCTACTGGGAAGGCTGGGCTTGAACAGTTTGCTTCTGATGACGACGACTACTTCGACAAGGGATGGAGATAAATATTGGATAAATTTCTCCGAGGCAGGCGACAAAGAGTGCGAGAAGAATTGCAATTCCTCGCGAGAATTCCTTGACAGGTTTGATTTACGGGTAGCAGACACGCTCAACTTACCTTATCCAACCGGATACATCTGTGTCTATTATGTTCTACTGCTTGGGGAGAAGAATCTATCATCTCTTCAACCCGCAACACTTTCTGCAACCTTCTCTCCATTCATACCTACGGTACCTTCCGGTCTCTCACCTCCGTGCTCGTTCTCCCGCCCAACCACTGGGCTGCCACTGCTCCCAAAAAGCTGCGCAATCGCATCAACCGTTGTATTCCCCCCACTGAACACGACACCCACATCCCACGTTCTCTCCCCGCCCTCCTCTTGCTGCTTCTTCGCAACCATCTCCCGAAACGCTTCGTCATACAGCACCACGGCGAGCCCCACGCACGCACTGGGTTCAACAAACACCTTCATTCGCTCCAAAACCAGTCTCATCGCGGCTTTGATCTGCTCGTCCGTCACTGCGTAGACGCCTTCAACCTTGTTCTTGTCACTGATAATCCCCCAATTGGTGACGCCGACGGGTGTACGTAGTCCGTCGGCGATAGTCAAGGTTTTGACGGTTTCAATGCGCTTCCCAGCTGCTAGGCCCCGGCGTGCGTCGTCACCGCCTTGGAATGATGGCTCAGCACCGAAGACGAGTGTTTTCTTGACTTGGGAGCCTGGCAGTCGGGAGAAGTAAGTTGCGATTCCGGATAGAAGGCCGCCCCCGCCTAGCGGTGCAATCACGGCATCGAGCTGCCTTGATGCTACAGCGTCGTCATTTGTCTTTGGTTGCCCGGTGGAGATCCAGTTGCCCGTTGACGTGTCACAGTCGGTGGTTGAGCCGCGGTTGACAGCAGTACTGCTGCCTCCTGTATCATTGTTAACAAGTTCCTCATATTGTTCCTGCAGCTCCAACGCCGTGGTTCCCTGTCCAAGTATTATGTCTGGATGGTCATATGGAGGAACTAGTATTGCTCCCGTCTGTTTGATCACTTCTTCAACTTTAGACTCCCGTTCCTGGCTTGTCGAGCCCGAGAAAATGATATGGTCTGTGTATTTTTGCGTCCCTGCGATCTTGGACGGTGTAGAGATTGTGGGCATGACGATGTAGCCAGGGATGGAGAAGGTGGAAGCAGCAAGTGCTAGAGCCTGGGCATGGTTTCCTGAGAGATCAAAGCTGTCAGCAACGGTCAACAGAACAAGGATCAGACTATTCTCTGCCAGGTATACCATACCAGAGCTATGGGTAACAACCCCCCGTCTCCTGACCTCCTCTATACCGAGTTCTTTGATCAAGTGCTTGACTGCATGGAACGCGCCCCGGGCTTTGAATGCTCCAATCTTTTGGTAGTTCTCGCACTTGAAGAGAAGTCGGAATCTGGGCGCAGGTGCACCTGGTCGGGATGGGGTAGACGCCATGTGATCAAGGGTTGTAGATGTGAGGACCGGTGTACGGTGAATGTGTAGCCTGATGATGCTGTGGGCCTCTTTGATAGACTCCGGGGTTAGTGGGAGACAGGTCTTGTACTGTGCCATTGTGATCGATTTCAAAAAGCTGGGGGCTTGTCAGTTATTTGAGCAACGGAAAGGCAAAGGGGTTACGTCTTTTCAACCTAAATCTGTAGGGACTGCGAGATCGGTGAAGCAACGAACCGTGAAGCTCCGTAGCATACTAGATTAGACGGAGATAAGCCATGTCAGCCAAAAAAAAAAAAGTTGGAGAAGCAAGCACGCGAGAATTTTGGAGAAGGCATGAAATTATTCAACTCAGAAAGCTGCTTGTATTTGTTCGCAACGCCTGCGACGAAACGCAATCAACTTTTGGGTATCTGTTTACGCTTGATTCTCCGGCCGAAGAGATCTACGAATAATATGTTAGCCACGAAATTCACAATCAAAGGGGTTTGACTCGACTGACCTCACTGCCTTGCCAGCTCTCCAGATTTCCAACTCTCGAATTGTTTTCAATTCCGCCTCAAGCTTCTCTCTGTAGTCTGGCTGGCCATTGAAATCTAAGCTTCTTTTCGTCTCTGTTCCGTTCTTGACACTGTCGTACAGCTCGTTGAATACTGGCTTCAAGGTATCCTTGAACTTGCCGGACCAGTCGATAGCACCCCGGCGAGCAGTCGTGGAACAAGCCGCATACATCCAGTCCATGCCATTTGCACCAATGAGAGGATAAAGTGATTGTGTGGCTTCTTCGACGGTCTCGTTGAAAGCTTCCGACGGCGAATGGCCCCGCTCTCGTAGAACCTCGTATTGGGCAAGGAACATGCCGTGAATGCCGCCCATCAGGCAGCCTCGCTCGCCATAAAGATCAGACCATACCTCCTTCTCAAACGTAGTCTTGTACATGTACCCACTACCAATAGCCACGCCAAGAGCGACTGCCTTCTCTTCAGCTTTGCCGGTCACATCTTGGTAGACAGCGATTGAGGAGTTGATGCCACGTCCTTCGCGGAAAAGAGTCCGAACAGTACGACCAGAGCCTTTGGGGGCGACCAGGATGACATCGATGTCGGTAGGAACTTCGACTTTGGTCAGGTCCTTGAATACGGGGGAGAAGCCGTGGGAGAAATATAAGGTCTGGAAATCAGTGCATTGGTCATGGCAGTCCGGAGCAACAGTCACATACCTTTCCTTTGGTCAATTGAGGCTTGATCGCAGGCCACGTCTCACTCTGGGCAGCGTCGCTGAGCAAGTTCATGACGATGGTACCCTTCGAAATAGCTTCATCCATCTCGAACAAATTCTTGCCCGGGATCCAGCCATCTTGTTCTGCCTCCTTCCACGAAGCCCCGTTTTTGCGAACGCCAATGATGACATTTAGACCATTGTCACGGAGATTGAGACCTTGGCCATGACCTTGGGAGCCATAGCCAATTAGAGCAAGGGTATCGTTCTTGAAGTATTCCTACAAGATCTGTGAGCATGCGACACATCGGGCATCGACACGGTGAGAGTGGTACCAGAAGTTTCTCACGTGGCCAGTCCTCGCGTTCTCATTCGAGTCAGTATATACTCCAGATACTCTATGTAGATGAACTCACCAAAGACCTGCTCTTTGTGACCTGCGAAGTCAATGGTCTTCACACCTCGAACCTGCTGTTGGATTGGCCCTGCGAAAGTAGCTCTAGTACTAGCGGCAATAGCTGGTCGTGCTGCAAGGGAATAGGTCAACGTTCTGCGCTGGAAGCTCTGAGAGGGAAGCCTCTGCCTCGGTGCAGCTCGCAGCACCTTTGTGAATCCTCGTGAAGCCATTGTAATTAGTATGCGAGTGTGAAAGCCTTGCCCTGACTTAGGAAATTTTTGTTTTGCGGAGGAGAAGCTCCTGCGGGAAGCTAGTGTCCACTTGGGTGTGCGATGTCGGCATGAAAATCAATGGCTGGGCAGAAAATTGTCGACGGGGAATAGCGTTAATCAATAACTACTCTTTAGATGATACAGAGGTACATTACAGCCTCTTATTTAGGAGTCTTACGGCTATAACTTCATAGGAAGAAGAGATCAATTAGGCCCGGCAACGGAGAATGTGCCTCAAAGATGGAACAGTGAGACCAGAAGTATCCCCAATATAAATGTTCGAGATCTATCTGCATTAACGCGCGAGCGGCGGCGAGAAAAGCAAATGGGTATGGTTGGGCATAATTCGTGCAAATCGCAGTGCTCTCTTCGTCCCATCTTCTCTTTTATTGGGAATTCCGTAATGTATTGCACACCAAATACGCCGTGACATGCTCTTTCTCAAAATGATAGACAAAATTTCCGGCTGCTCGCACCTGAGCGTGAAAGGTTTGCGTCCGTCATCTCATCTTTTCATCTCATAGTGTCTCATTTCAGGACCCGGTCATATGACTGACCCTTAACCGAGCCACCTCCCATGGCTGTCCTGGCATTTCTTCTGAAGCCATCTCTATTGAGTCTCAAGTCTTCCGCTGCTTCTTTGTTCAATGGATCCGAGGCGTTGGGCTCAAGGAAGAGGAACTGGACCAGAAGTAATCTTAGCACACCGAAAACGCATGGAGGAAAACACGTGAGTCGTACCTGCATTCCAACAATGACTGCATTTAGATTGAGGACTGGCTTCCAGTCCTCTCGTAGGATGTTCAAGCAGACATTGCCCTCCAGATCAATATTGGGATGGTAAATCTTCTGTGTACATTTGACCTTTGGCGGGTCGTGAGGGAAATTCTGGTTGATTGCGAATGTGAACAGAAAGCTGCCGCCCTTGTACATGCCCTCATCCGGTTCGATCGTAAGCGTAAAATTGAGGATATCATCGGGGTTCGGAAAGGTCGTCTTCATCGTGCTGCCAAGTGACAACTCGCTCAGGTCTGGAGAGCATCTCCGTCAGCACCTGCGGGTGAACCCTAAGACGATGGATCTATCAAACCTCGCTGTACGCGCAGTTGCGCTGCTGTAACCTTCTTCTTCTTAGGCGCTCCACCTTGTGCCGCCTCGTCCTTCTGCTGCTGTTGTTTCTGATTGTCCAGTTAGCAAAAGACCGACGAAAATCGCGAACCCACTTTGCTTACCATAGACCATATCTTCAACATTTTCGCTCCCGGCGACTAAACGCCCAGTCCTGCTGCAGATCTTGCAAAGATCGTTCAAAAATCAGACAAGGCGAGGCCAGCCAGCGGGGGGAGTGATGGAGTTACAGGTCGATGGAGCACGCGACCGGAAAAAGTTGTGAAGAAAACTAAAGCAGAAACTGATCTTGCTGCTTGGATAAATTTCTTGGAAGGTTTCCAACCTAGAGTATAGGCAGGCCGTTAGTGGTCGGGAATTCGTAGTGATCAGGATTGAATTTGCTGCAATCCCGTAGAGACCGTGTGCTCTAGTTGGGGCCTTTACAACGGTGCGTCATAGTTTCAGGTGCGGCCTTTGGATTCGTTGGCGGTTTAGCATGTTAAAAATGGCGCAAATTATCCTCGCTCAACCAGATTACTTTTGCATTTTCTACTGTCTTCCGGGTCCGGCAAAGAGCACGCCTAAAATATAGAGGCTCGATAGACATAATGTAGACCGAGTAATGCACGGGGCAAAGACTTCCGTTTTGATTCGCAAATACGCCGTGCCATGCAAATCCGGTCCCTTTCACCTCCTTGCAAAGCAGCACATGATCCCAGTTTTGCCCAAGAACCAACAACATCCTATAAAACGAACCATTGATAAGGCTGCCATAGTCCAGAGCAAAGCTTGGAAGAAGCGCGCGGTTCGGACTGTCGCTTTGCTCTATGCCAGATTGTCAGTACGAGGAAAAAAGACTTGGCCGTGCCATTTCAGAAAGTAACTTACCGAAAACCCAAGCTTGTCCAGGCTATCGCTAGTGATGGCCAACGCCAGCAGCGCGTTGGAGAATATCCAGGTTGCAACCAGCCTCGTGCGGAAGTTCCGATAGGAGTCCTCCAGCGTCGACTCATTCGTTGCCTTAGGCTCAACATAGGGGGTTAACGCCCTCTTCACAGTAGCCTCAAACTGGCTGTCGATATCGGCCTGAGGCATATCGACTTCTTCAACTACTGTAGCCGCGCCTTTGTCATCCTTCTTGGTTTGAGCTGAAGGCAACGCTTCAGCTTTATCGGAACCCTTAGTACCCCACGAGACATCATGCCAATTGCTGAATGCGTATATCATCAGAATGTTGATGAAAGATGGTGCTAGCAGTAGGTATTGGATGAAAGAGGTAAACATATGCCAGGGATCCCAATACAGGAAGGAGGCAACATAGTAAAGACCAAAAGTCGAGGCGAGAGCAATGATGATGATTCCAGGCCCAGAAGAGCCAAAGAAGGTCTCTAAGAACTTCTTGGTGCCGTCGTGCGTGTCGATGTCGGTAGTGTTTGTGGTAAAGGCCCGTACCACTAGGTAAATGGACAGTACGATGATGTAAAGTTGGATCAGGCCAAAGATGAAGAACGAGGCGATGTAGATCAGTTTTGATCCCTTCGGCCGATTCCCTAGAGCCAGGATGAACTGTAGCAACAAGACGCCGAGATAGATGTATTGAAGTAGCGTGTTGACAATAGGAGTGGCGGTGTTGCCGAACGGAAAAGCCGAGTTGCCGTTCTCAGCAGTAGGCTGGCCAACTAGGTTCATGATGACTGTCGTGGTAAGCCAGAAAGAGGCGAGAGAAAACCAAGAGACGATGACGTTGACGATGTTATAGAGCATCTGAATGTGGAAGACGAACATCCTCACTAAGTTGTGGCCCGACTTGTACATACGTCCGAAATGCATCAAGGAGTAGATAGATGCGGCGAATGAGCCATTCAGCCATCGTCGTCGCTGGCCAATGAATTCGGGAGCTCCCTCCGGCACGTCAGTTTCTCCCTTGGAGGCTTTGACATAAGTCAAGTGCCACTTCGAACCAGCTTTGGCTACCAATTCGAAACAGAGGATTCGATCCTCGGCCAAAAACATGTTCTTTTTGAAGATGTTCATGCCTTCGATACCCTTCTTACCCAACCGCTTCGATAAAGTGTGGTCACCGTGGAAATATTGCTCCAATGGCCGGCCCATGATTGCTCGGTAACGGTAGGCCGAGAAGGCACCGGGTAGGACGGAGACATATCCAAACGAGCTCTCCAAAGGTTTGTCGAGAATATTGCTGATCTTGTATTCGAAGTTTTGCGCCGCAACCAACGGATTAAGGAGTTTTTTCCAGCCCTTGCCCAACATAGCATGAATCTCACCGCAAGCACCGCCGAGGTCTTTGTCATTGTAGAATGCTTCCCATAGTGATAGCAGAGATTTGTGTCCTGGCTTCGTACCTGCATCGAGCAGAATACAGACTTTGGGGTCGAGGATCCGACCAAATGCATTGAACAGCCATCGGTGAGAGTTGATCTTCTTGCTGTTCTTCTGCTTCAGGCAAAACAGCATCTGGACGGGCGGGAGCGTGGTTGGTCCATCGTCGAGAGGCCTGATCAATTGCTGGGTTGCCGTGACAGATAGCTGCGTGGTGTACTCGAATATGTGCGCTACAGTATCCCTCCCATCAACGTCTTTCTTCATCACGCCGTCTTGATAGATACCAATAGTTGCCAGGACATCTAGCGTCTCTTTGTTGCAGGGGTCAATGCCGTCAAAGACGAGGCAAACGACAATTTTCTGCCAGGCCGGACCACCCTCGTTCCAAAACTCCGACTTCTTCAAGTTAACAATATCGCGGATATTCTGCATGACCCCATGAAGTGTGCGGGCAGTCAGTACCTTATCCTCGTTGTAGTACGTGATCGCGATCAGCAACTCAATACGCCGATTGTACATCGCCTGTCTGAGGGTGTAGCCGTTCTGCAATGTAAATTCGTCGGGGTCGCAGGTTGCCGCTGTGTATCGCATGTGTGTAAACTCTTCGCTGCCGTTCTCAAGGTCGGATCGATATTTGGCCTGCACTGCATTTTGTATGGCACTAGGGACCGGGTAATCGACGCTCAGAACGCTGCCTTGGAGTTTCACTTTCCTAGTTGCATATCTTCGAATGCTACCACGGTTGGGCGCCTGCCTCTGCCGCCATGCTTCGGTCGAGTCGGCTCGGTCATAGGGTGAAGGCCGCGATGGTGCTCCATACCCTGCCTGAGGGTCTTGCAGCGTCGTCCCGGAGAAAGTGGCGCCAGCGCCAGCGTATGGGGTGTTGTTATATGACGGAACTGGTGCTAGGCGAGAGGTGGCACCCATATAGGGCTCATTCATGTTGTAAAGCCTGTTTTCATCGGGTGTGGAGGCTCTGGAATGAGAATCGTCGAAAGGGCCTTGGTATGCAGCTTGGTGCAGACGTCCTTGATCTGGATGAATTAAAGGGTGCTCTGCCTCGTCATCGGAACCTTGAGTGGGTGGTAGATGGTACTGGCCAGGAGAGTCAGGACAAAGGGTGATTCACTTCTCTTGATTGGGTGTCACTTACGTTACTGGCTTGGTTGCCATAGCCTTGAGGGTAGTTGTGCGCCATGATGGCGAACGACGGATGGTAAAGAATGTATTACGGAGGGTGCGTTCAATTAGGGTATTCACGTTGTTTTTGTGAGAAGCAAAGATGAGGCGAAGTAGAGTTGAGGCCACCCAATGCAGCTGGCCCGAGGTTCACTAGCGAACGGAAGGATGCGATCAGCTGCGTAGAATAGATGTCACGCAAGGATTACACTAAGGTGGCCTCCAAACGAAGACAAAGAAAAGAGTGAGTTGGAGGTGAAGGGTGATGGAAGAAATTGAAACTAGCCGCGAGGATGTTTCACGACTTTGAAGTTGGCGAGCATATTTGGCCGCCTTTTTGCAGGGTCCAGGCAAAGTCTGTCCCACTCCTGGATGGCGATTACCGCAGCTGCTAACCCAACTCATCATAGTCGCCCAACGGGGCTTGGATGGTCTGACGCTGCATCAACGCCAATCATGGACAACCGTCGAGTTTCAAGCTGCCGACTCGTGTCTCATATGTTGGGATCTGCGCTGTTCCTATTGTTTTTGACTACGGGCTTACTTGTTGCTGTGTACAGCCCTGAACGTGAGCATGCACCTGTCCATTGAGCCCACGGCAGAGCCCGATCTTGATCAGTACCTTGCTCCACGCCAAGCTATCTGAGGAATTCGAAAAGCAGATTGTCACCCCTATGGAAAAGCATTCATCTTCTCCGATGCTTTGACGTTTCAAGCATCACATAGATCCTGCAACATTTGAAATATCGCATCATGCAAGAGTGATCGTACTACATGCTGAAGAAGACAGTCCAAATATAGACATCCGTGCAGCTAGCGGTGGCGCTTAGGTAATACGGAGTCAGCACGCCGTGCAAAGCATGCAAACTTCCATCAGCTGCGTACGTGTAGCATAATAACTACATAAGGGAGAGCATGGTCCTCATGCTTCCTTCAGCCGATGACTGCTACGGTGGATAGCCAAGCGATGAATGTTGGACCGAGGCCTGTAGATGGACAGATGAACCACGTCTTTGGGGATGTGTACTGGTCAGAAACCATACTTTGCCGCACCCTGTGAGCTGCAGAGGAAAGGATTCCAACTTGGAGGATGCGGTGCTGGGCTTCGATGGGAAATTTCAAGAAAGCTTCTTCAACTAGTCACCATCAAGCCGGGAGAATGATGCTGCAAGGCGGACGAAAAAGGCAACTGCGGCTCATGGGATACGGTAGAACAGGGGAAGAAATCAAAAATCCTGCTCAACTCTTTTCGTATTTTGGCTGCTTCGATCTGTCATAGGTAGTATCCGCAGAAGCTCTCCATTGTGAAGTCTCGTGCAGCTATGAGATGGAGACATAACAACGCTCTCGATCCATGATTGAAACCGCGTCAGCTTCTTTATAGAGCAGCTGCGCCACGCACGGAGTCCCTGCGTCGTAAGTCGTTGCGCAGATGAAAGGGTTGTGGAGGTGGGGCTCCCAACAAATCGCCAATCATAACCCACCGCAGGCAAATTGCAGGCGAGCGAGAACATCTTTTTCCCCCCTGGGATCGGACCTTCCGAAACAGCGACGATCATCCTCCAGTTCACACATCTATCGTTCCAGACTCTCATTCTCCCTGCCAGTATCCTCATTCAGTGCTGATCACTGACCACACGCCATTCACTCTCGTGGCCAGTTTCGTTAGTCGTCCATTCCCTACCCTGAATCGCTAATTCGACCATCGCATTCTTTGTTTCTGCTTTCGGAGAGCCAGCTCATCCAGCGTGGGCACAACAGTCCAATTCACAATCAAACGCAGCCCGCCAAGGTTTCCCTGTCAGTGATGGGCATGACTTGAGCAAAAAGCAGCGTTGCTGCAGCCTGCAGACATTGACTGGCTCGATCGAGGAGAGGGAATCACTCACCTTCGTTGTCCTGCGCTGGCGTGAGAGTGACTGAATATTCACTCGACTCATTCGTTACCAAACAAATCCCGCTTTTATCCTTGACAATACACTACAACTTTAGCCAAAGACAAAATCAAATATACCTTCAGAAGATAAGCCGGACTCCGTAGCTCACATCGCCAATATGGCTTTTGGCAGCATAAGTAAGACCATCCTTCTGAACTACGTTCCGTATCCCAATCACTAACTTCAACTACAGATGTCGAACACCACCTCCGCACCATTTTCCGTCGCTGCGTTCAATGTCCTCCAGGTACTCCGAGTTGCCCACAGTGCAGTGCTGGTCAGACCTGCTCCTTGAAAGCTGAATCATGCACCGAGTGTGCTTCAACCGTGTGCATAGATATTGGGAGCTTGCCAGGCCAAACACCTGATCCACCCAAACCAATCGGAGCCATTGTCGGCGGAGTCCTTGGGGGGATTGCCTTCATTGTTATATTCATATACCTCTTGTGGAAATTTTGGATAAAACCTCGAAGAAAACAGGAAGATCAGCAACTATGGACAGATCAGGCCGTTGAAAAGCGTGATCAGAGTGGCTTGAACCGAAGTGCACGGCAATCGACCAGGTCTCAGCATTCCATTGCGTCGACTGTTCTCACCAGGGCATCCAACGTCATTCAGATCGCCTATATTCCGGGTGTAACAAACCGATCGCCACCGGATTCGCCAAATCTCCTGGTGCCCCCCGTGCCAGCTTTACCAGCTTCAGCCACGACTTCAGCTGTATCTACCCCGTATCTGGAGCAGGACAGGCACTTCTTCATGCCTGGCGACCTACGTGACTCTACCTGTTCGGATTTCTCGGAGATGGATCGAAACAGCATAGCACCAAGTCTGGCTCGCGCGAGCGTTGCAACAAATGCTTTCATACCCCCTTTACCAGCTCAGCAAGTACATTATAGCAGACCCGCGATGGTCGATGTTCACCTTTCCGCATCGCAGAACGCAACAGTGGCCCTATCTCCGCTGAACCCTCACATGCCGAAAGGATTAGCCAACAGCAACAGTCCATTCGTTGGCCGCACCCTAACACCTCGACCGATCGAAGTAAAGAAGGCCGGATCTGGCCCAAGAGTCCCTACATTGGCTAGCCTCAAAATAGCTGCCGCAAAAGCGGAGAGCACCAAAACACCATCTTCCAGCTCCAGCCCGCTGGTGGAACTAGACGCCAGTTCCAAAGGGCAGTCTACCCATGATTCCCAAGCTGTGACCATCATCGAAGATTCCCCCATTTTACCAGTGATCAAGCCCAAAGCTTCCTTCGCGAGCTTCAAATCTACATCCTCATCGGGACTCAGCTCCATGCTCCCCGCAAACACCGGCTTACCGCCAGATGTGACCAAGGAGATAGAAGAAGACGGGCCGCAGCACCGCAAGAGCGCGACCGCCGGCCTGACAACCATGATCGAGGAGGCAATGAACCGTGCAGCACGAGATGTAGTGCACTCTCCCGACTCACCAGTACTAGGCAAGAACGACTCGAGCCCTTTTTCGGATGCGAATGAAGTAAAAGAAAACTTATAAATGTCTGATGAATGCTTGGGAGGCGTACTGGCGGCGCAACGTATCATATCGTCGGCATGATCTATAGGAAAAAAATTTGAAAGTGGATGGATTATGTTTTTTCTGCCTGGATGGCTTGGACGACGTTGATGTTGACTTTGGTGCCAGGCTTGAATCTTGATCTTGTTGTATATAGCTTATAGCTTATGGCTTCATCTGTATGGACGAATCTAAGGTATGGGTTTTCGTTGTGATTTTATGACTTTCTTGCATGATTTACGCTCTCCCCCCTAGCTGCACGACCTGAGGCTAGTGCCCTCGTGAATCTATGTTTGGCGAAGATGGAAATTTACTGATTGTGCCTTCAACGCCCATATTGATCAATATCCAGCCCTAACAGATTACTTTTGCATGCTCAGACCAGCGCCTTCCTAGTACTATGCCCGTAGGATATTGTAAGTTTCAGAATCGAGAATCGGATGTCCGCTTTTGCCTAAATGCTCCCTGCAATGAACTCCTAGGGCTAGTGACTACAATGTCCTTCGACCCATATCTACGTGCAAAGACTCCCGCTCATCAAGCATATAGCTAACATACGAACAACATCCTCTTCCACTACAGAATCCTCCCTTCACCCTTTCGTATCGCCCCATGCAAAGTCTGCATTGATACCATGCATAATTCCACTCGAGCTCTTGATCTTGAGGCTAGCGGGCTTCATTTCCTTCCCATACTCCAACATCCACATGCAAACAACCGCCTCAAACGCTTTTCCCGCCAGCGACTGGGCCACCTTTTGAGACTCACTCCGACATTCAATATACAGCTTTACTTTCGGCTCGGTGCCTGACGCACGCACCGTCATTGTCACAAGATCCTCCGTCGAATCTTCGGCTTCTCCTTTCTCCGGAATGTGTTGCATGTGGAATGTCAGCATCTGACTGTTGCGATCCATGGGCAATGTAGTAGTGAAAGCGTTTGGGTGTGGCGCCATGGGTTGTTCGATCCCGTTGGTCACGTCGCGCCAGCGAAGGATCTTGAAAGATCTGATCTCTATATTTACGGTTTCCTTGCACATTCTGATTGTGTCAAAGAACTCTCTGGTATAGCTCGGGTTTGGCGAGATGAAATATGTGTTGATTGATTCATGGTAACCGTATTTCTGGTAGAGAAAATCGAGCTTCTCGTACGGTGTCATATGACCCGCCATGTGGCCATCAGACTTCCAGTACTGAACAGCGTTCAAAAATAGCGCCGCTGCGACAATGCCATCCTTATCGTAAGATATCGAGGGGAACATGTACCCGAGAGCTTCCTCGTATGCGAATATGACGTTGTAGTCTGCGGCCATGGCGTGGGCACGATTGCCGAGCCATTTGAAGCCGGTGAGTGTTTCTTCGAAGTGCACTCCGTGAGCATGTGCCATGCACGCGAGCACTGCACAAATAAGGGGTAGTCAGCGACCGATTTCAAGTTACCAATCAGGAATGGAATGGAAGTAAATTGGGAACAGTATTGAACCAAACAAGCGACGATATCTTTGGCCTTTGAAAAGAGGGTATAGACTCACTACACCAAGTAAAAGTCAGCATACAAGTCCCATAGCGAGTCTCATTGGCGCGGAGGTGTCTGAATGCAATACCACCCCCCATTGTATGAATTAGAAGGCTTACCTGCCCGAGGACACGGCCGTTGTCAGCATAGCAATTTTCCGTTGTTTGCCACGAGAATGGTCCACTAGCGTATTGCTTGACCCGGTCTCATCAGCGCCATATCGACTCTGCCCTTCAATGGCGAATTCATTGCCGGAGGGCGGCGTTGTATCAGTAGGCTGGTCTGAAACGATGTGGTCACGATCGACTCGATCAAGCAGGTAAGAAGCGAGAAGAACGCCGACCTGATCGCCTGTAAATCTATGCCACTTCCCATCTGGTAATTTCTGGGCTGCAGCAAAGCGATCTGCGTCTGGGTCGTTGGCAATCACAAGCGATTGCTTTGCAGCATCAGCAGCAAAATAAGCCAGATCAAGAGCGCCGTCTTCTTCAGGATTTGGAAATCTGACAGTAGGGAAGTCTGGGTCGGGCAACCGTTGTGGCTCGACCACTTCCAGAGGGGACCGAGTGACCCGGGTGACAACACATTGCAAGTAATTGTTGCCAACTCCATGTAGGGGTGTATACATTGCCGACTTCTCAGTAGAGATGGGAAGGGGAACAGTAATACGATCGGCAGGAATTGATGGTTGGAGTCTTTCGAGCGCCCATTTCACTCGTGCGGTATAGGCATCAACCGTATCATTTACACTGGCTGGGGCATCTTTGTCCAGCGTTGTATCCCAGGCACCTTCCCAAGGTTCCTGGTTCTCGAGAATAGACGCCGCGATAAGTTGATCCACGGGCGCATTGATCTGAGCACTATTGGACAAATATACTTTGTAGCCATTATCTTGAGGAGGGTTATGGGATGCTGTGATCATAACGCCGGCATCTGCATGATAATGACGGACTCCGAAAGCAACAAGTGGTGTGGGAACATATTGCTGCGAGCAGTCAGTAACTGCGTTCGTTACAATCAAAAATTGAGCCGCCACAAGTGTTACTCCCGTCGCGCAACGTACGTACCTCGAATAGTATCGGTTCGATTCCTTTCCTCTTGAAGGCATTGGCGGCAAGTCGGGCAAATTTTGACGATTGGTGTCGTATGTCGTAACCAATGACCACCGATCGAGCACCATGAGGGGAAGAGGCGAGGTAGCTAGCGACACCTTGGCTTGCTTGAATGACGGTGAGACAGTTGATGTTAGCAAAGCCGGCTTCCATGGGACCACGTAGGCCAGCTGTTCCGAATTGGATACGTGTCCGCAAACGCTTTTCAAGTTGAGACCAGTCCTGGCTCGCAGCGAGAGCTTCGATCTGGGCCCTGGTTGTGGGGTCCATGTCCCAGGTCAGCCATCTGTGGACAAGGTCGACAGTAGTCTCGAAAGACATCTGTATGGTGTTTATGGAATATTCTGCAGCTAGGATGTACCTAGATATAGGGATACCACTCAGAAGCGAGGTTGTCGAGAAGCTACCAAGAAGTGGAAAAGTGGCACTCGTTTCGCTTCTTCGTACTTAACATCTACCACTGCCTGTTGTCACAACATTTGTCATTGTGAGCTGCGTGTGCATGCCTCGAAACGCCAAAGACGGGCGTTACCTCAATGATACCAGAGTTCTGAGAAAGCAAATCATTATTTGCGGCCTTGGATGATTCTCATGGGACTGGGAATGTGCCCGACACCATTTCGGGGCACGAAGCAAAGCACCCTGTATTTTACTTCTGGTCTCTAGTTTGATTGTTGGGTTGGAAAGCGGGCTGTCCCGTACGAAGTACGCCACGAAAAGCAACCCCACCCCCGCCAAGGACATTGCTGAGCCTAGTATTCTTGCAGCGGAGAGACATTATGCAGTGTATGCTAAATTATTCGACTCCATACAATCTAAGCCGAATTGACATGGGCATGGTTCGCTAGGATATAGCAGGTTTTGTGTAGCAACTATTGGAGGGCCGGGCACGAAGTGCTGCGGAAAATACGGGGGCTGTTTCGGTGAGGAAACTGTCTTGGCATGTGGGGACCCTTCTGGGCTTTGCTGGGATGAAGCTGCATGCTTCGCAGTTACACGACGACTGCGTTGTTCATACCCATCCCTCCCTTGGATGCAATTGCTTCATCAGTGCCTGGTTCCTTGCCAAAATACTTCCGGTCATTTCCCTGAGCAGGTCGGGCTGCACAGCCAATGAAAACCTTACCGATGGCGCAAATAGGCCAGAACGTGCTGTCCAGACGGCAGATCGAGGGTCTCATTGCAGACGGGAGGAAGATCATAATCCTTGATGGACAGGTGCTCAAGGCGGACTCATGGTTGAAGTTTCATCCTGGTGGTGACAAGGCAATACTCCACATGGTTGGGAGGGATGGAACGGACGAGATGCGAGCATTACACTCTCAAGAGGCACAACAGCGGATGCGGAAATTCGTCATTGGGAGGATAGAGGGTCGTTGGACAAATTTCCTTCCACCGATACAGGGCGGAATCTTTCGATCTTATTCCCCTGGACACGAGGAGGAGGAAGAGGTCGTTTCACAAGGCCACAGTTCGACTGGTAGCACCGCGCCTCCATCTCCTATTTTCGATCCCGTCGAAGGTGATACAAACGTACGTCGAAGGAAGCAGACTGACACCGCCTCTGTCTCCTCTGCTTCGTCACTATCCCTCCCAGATACAGACCTTAAAACACGGCCGACACAGATGAGTACTCGCACGGAGGAAGACATAGCTGCAGACCTTGCAAAATACCCCCAATTAGACGCCGTGACGCAAGATGTAATTGTGCAGAAATATCGTGCACTTGAACAGCGGGTACGAGCAGAAGGGCTGTTCGAATGTCCCTATTCTGCGTACGCTGTCGAAACAGCTCGCTACCTGGCTTTATTTGGCCTCTGTCTTCTCTCGCTCCACTACGGCTACTACACTCTCTCCAGCCTTTTCCTAGGCTTCTTCTGGCACCAACTCGCCTTTACCGCTCACGACTGTGGCCACATGGGCATAACACACGACTTCCAAATTGACAGCTGTATTGGAATCTTCGTTTCTGATTTCATGGGCGGCCTCTCCATGGGCTGGTGGAAACGTAACCACAATGTCCACCATATTGTTACAAACTCCCCAGAGCATGATCCTGACATCCAGCATGCGCCATTCTTTGCTGTATCGCACCGCTTCTTCGATTCGCTCTGGAGCACGTACTACGATCGGATAATGGATTTTGACAAGGTAGCCCAATGGGCCGTCAAATATCAAGACCACCTCTACTACCCGATCATGACGGTGGGCCGCTTCAACCTTTACCGACTGTCGTGGGAATACCTTCTTCTCGGTCTTGGTCCTCGCAATGGTCCCGCGTGGTGGCACCGGTGGCTTGAGATTATAGGCCAGGTGTTCTTCTGGACTTGGTTCGGATATGGCATTCTGTACTGCTCAATTCCAACAGCGTGGGACAGGTTTGTTTTCCTCATGATCAGCCATATGGTGACAGCTCCGCTTCATGTCCAGATCACTCTGAGCCATTTCGCCATGAGCACCGCAGATCTCGGTGTACATGAGAGCTTCCCACAGAAAATGTTGAGAACCACCATGGATGTGGACTGCCCGCCGTGGCTTGATTTCATCCATGGGGGATTACAGTTCCAGGTGATACACCATCTCTGGCCCAGGATGCCCCGGCACAATCTGAGGAAGGCGCAGAAACTGGTGAAAGAGTTTTGCGCAGATGTCGGTATTCCCTACACGATTTATGGATTTGTGGATGGCAACAAGGAAGTAGTGAGCCGATTGAGTGATGTAGCGAAACAAGCGAAGATATTTGAAGAGTGTCGCAAAGTCTGCGCCCGGCGGGGAGTGTTTTCTGAAGCCCACTAGATCACAAATCATGTTGCACGGAGCCAATTGTATGGCGCACCGACAAGATTAGACTAATTCGCATGAAAGTACATAGGTCAATTCAACTGTAGATGCCAAAAAAGTGAGACAGAATCTTGGCGCGCCCCATCTACGTACTATTCTAATATATTGTGGAGGAGTAGAGGTTTGCCATAGGGCAGGGCATGTGCTGTCCGCTTCAACGCTCATCCCACAGCCCATCGAGATTGCAAGGAGCACGGTGCTTTCACCCAGAGCACGGGTAGCGGAACCATTCAGACCCAACAGATCGCACCAACAACTGTTGCCACTAATCTCGATTCGAATTGGCAGAATTCTGACACTTCTTAAGTAGCAGATGCAATTGATATTGACGTGCGATCTGTCCTAATCAGGTATGGTATGAGGGCAGTTAAAGCCTCAGAACAGCAACCTTGGTGTTGAATCTCAAAGTGCTCTAGCTAATAGGTGGCCATCTACTACTGACGGGCCTTCTAGGGCTTTCCCTGCTAATGCAACATAGTACCCTGCTACAGACAACACACGCTCCGACCAGCGAGGGTCAGGGGCGCTTGCAGAGGGTGGGACAGTGTCGGAGTGGTCCTCAGGGTTAGGAAGCAACCAGAACAAGCCCTCTGGGCCGAGATCCTCCTCTCCTCCTTCTCCTCCTCCACGCACACCACTTCCTGATTAGGCAATCCGAGCAGTTCCTCAAGGGTGGGCAAGCTCTCAGGGCTTCCGGGCACTGAAGGTGAGTTCTCGGGTCTTCAGGGCATCTAGGGGGTAAGCGTAGAGACCTTGGTAGCTACTGAAATAGTAGTACCATCTTGAGATTCGTCCTGCTTACTAAGAAGGTAAAGTCGTTACAACAGTCATATTAGAGCGATGAGTTTCGGCGATCACCTTCGGCCAGTTAGGTGGGCAGTCACAAAGTCTTAACTAATTGGAAGTCTTAGGCATGATCATGGCTATAAGTACGCCCGGAAGCACCGCTGCAGGCGGTGACGATTAGCGGCAACAGTTGTTGGTGTGATCTGTTGCCCCTGAATGGTTGCGCACGGGCAAGAACACTAGTTCGGCCCTTTTGGGACGCTGGAAAGAGTAATAGTGGGGTAAGGAAGAGAAAGGAGCAAGTTCCCCTTTAAGGGTGACAGGAATCTTATCAGCTGGTGCTTGTGTTGGAATATTCTCTGATTGGCTGTATGCTGATGCAGACAATCCTATTGCAGATAGCGTAATGCGGCTTGGCGGTGTTCAGCTGTGTGAGTGTGTGCATGCAACTGGTCGCTCTTGTACACATGGTGCTATTAGGCTGTTGTGATAGGCCAAGACACCCAACCTTTCAATAGCTTGACTAATTCGAATTGTTGCCCCGCCCCTCACCCAAGCGAGCGCCACTCGAAAGATCTCCTCCAACAAATGTCCCCTAGATTGACGTGAATCCACACCGCTGGCTCGGCCCGTGCGAGTTGGCTATTTTTTTTTAGCGAGCCGGACCTGCAGTGCCGGAACCAGCTTGAGGCTACTGTAGTCCAGTTATGTGCTTTACTCAGAAAAGTGTCATGGGCGGCGTTGCCCACTTAGAGTGGGGTGTGGTTGCTCAGTCGCTTTCGGGGTCGTAAAGCGTGCTATATCCTTCGCGGCTTTCTCCCTACATGGGCCTGCGCATCATACTCAGGACGTCCCTAGGTTTCTCGACGCACAACAGACACTCTGCAAACTCCCACAATCCGTGACGCAGTGGAAGAGCAAATGGACTCAACTCCTCTTGCGGGACGGATTTCGTACGCCTTGGCCTGTCTGATATGCCTAACTTTGGTGTCCTACTGTTTCGGTGAGTTTGCCTGCTTCCAAATGAGGATCGTCAGGGTAACATGGTTCCCGGCAGCTCTTCGTACCTACCGCCTGAACCTGGAAACTCTGGCTCGTATGCCTCTGATCCGTTTCTACCTCCTTGCCGTTTATATCTGGGGGATATGCTTTATCATCTCCGTTGCTACCCTGCAATTTGGCTATGGCGTTTCGAGCCAAAGAGTCTGCGTGGCGTCGATCATGTTATGCCTTGTCTTCTACGTGGTCGATAAGGCTATCATGTATCTCTTCTTGATTGAGCGTGCCCACGTGGTTCGCTGGCGACAATATGCTCGTCGATCAGACCGTTGGTATTTGGTCAATATGGCCATCTTTACCTTGGGTTTTGGAACCATCGCTGTCTTATCTTTCGTATTCCCGGTTGCAGAGTTCTCCGCCGCCGACGGTAAATGTCGCATTGGCCTGCATTTCAAAATCACATTACCACTATTGATTTATGATGTCTTCATTAATGTCTACCTTACTTGCCATTTCTTGTATTTCGCCAGGCCCCATAACGCCGAGGACACCATTGGAAAATTACGATCCATCCTCGGTCAATGCTGGGGCTTTCGGAGCAGTGCGAAAGACTCGACGAACGAAAATCGAGCCTCCCACACGAAGGCGAATGTCTCGAGCCCCAGGCGAGACCATCTGCGGAACCTTGCCAAGCGAACCCTCAACGGAATGTGTATCATGCTTGTGGCAACGATCGTCAACGCCTCAATCTTATTTCACATGAGTGGTCAAGAGCAGGAATGGATGTGCTTTATGTTTTGCATCTTTGATGGCAAGGACTCCTTCGCTCGTGCTTACGCCAAGGCCACACTAACGGTTCAATGTAGTGACGGTTGGCATTCTTGCCTTGCACTATGTCACCAGCGACCCTACAGAAAAGCAATTGGGCATGAAGCAGCCCGAATCTCGCAGGGGATCGCGGCCCGCCTCGACTGTACAATCGCCCACTGGTCACAGGCTGTCTTACAATGTAGCTCCACAGGCGACCACGGAAGTACGGGTGTGTGCCGGTGACTACGACGCCGACCAGGATGTTATCACCGTTCCGAATAGAATCTCGGTCAGAAAGACCTACGATGTACATTTCGAGGAAGCCCACCTGCCACCAATCAACATCACGTCCATCGACAGGAAGCATTTGGCCATGGAGATAGAGGAGATTGGTCCTTAGATCAGTGTTATCAAACAGCTTGCATTTACCTATCTATCTGAAGTCAACGACGATCCCAAACCCACATTTACGTCCGCTATTCGGAGCACAAGGAATGAGACAAGATTCGAGCAGGGCTAGGTATGGGATTCCAAAATCGTGGATCTGTGGGACTCTGCCAGGATGAAAGCTCAGCACGTGAAATCGGTACACAAGGAGGTAGTGGGTGCAGAACAATGATATTGGGACAGGGCAAATAACAGGGTAAATTGTCGCCCTGGACGGGGGTTAGTCTATGTTTACAGACCTACCGTGGTACCTCATACAGTATTGTCAAGACCGATGGGATGACCTGCTGGTCGTTGGTGAGCTCATGAGTCGTCCTGAACCCGGTACGCCATTACCCAATGCGCCAAGGAGGCCCGTTGGACTCTAAAGGCATTAGATAGAGCTCGAATCCCGGCGATACCTCGCCCAGGTATCCGATCTTTTTGCTGATCGAGCTGGACAGCCACATTGAGAGGCGAAAGGACTCGGCATGTTAGGGGCGGTCATGTAATAACCTAATTGTGAGATAGGATGGTGGCTAGGATAAAATTCGCGCCTGAGCTCGATTTCCGGCTTGTCACACTTAACCCGGCCGCTTTCCAGTACGTAAGGAATGAAATCACCAGAACAGAAAGTCTGGGGTGCAAAGGCTACCCTCGCGCTTCAACGAACGAGGGGATCATCAGAGGCCATCAGACCCTCTGCAGTGAGCGTTTTCCGCACCACTAGTAATTATGAGGTTAGATATGCCACGTCCCTAGAGAAGAGCATTTACCTTGTAGACTTCGCTCCTGTCTTCTTCATCTGTCGATGTGGCCATGATACGGGTGAAGCCGGCGAAAACCTGACCGAATCGGCCGTAGGTTTCTCGACGATCTTACCATAGCTCGTAGCGATGAGGAAAGGCGGAGGAAATCCTTTACCGTTGCCAGTGGAGAGAGTGGTGCCTGGCGCGGGCCTCGTCGGGGTCGGGAACCCTCGCTGGAGCGAGTCTTTTTGCATTTCTGAAAGGCGTGTTGGCACCGAACTTCGCCACAGTGGGAAGATGCTGATCCCTTATAAGACATAGCGGTCCAACGCGGCATTTTGATCCTTCTTAGTCTTGTCTATGTGCCTCTTGTCGTCTCGAGTGCAGTCTTTCTCTCGGTGAGTCCCCCTCATAACCGTTAGATTCGGCCCGAGCGAGTAACTCCTCAGCCGTGACTTTTCGTTTCGCCATGACGGTGGAGAAGGCGGCCGTGGGAAGAGCGAGAAGGGGCGGAGAAGAGCGGGACAGAACGGGTGGTGATCAGGTCGAGAGGGGAGGAGGGAGGAGGCGGAAAAGACAGGTTGTCGTCTTCATTTTGTGAGCATGGGAGAAGTGGTTCCCACGCTTTTCAAGTACCCCGTCTATCGGATCTACCAGGACGAAACGGAGCCGTTGTGCAGGAGGGGGCCTAAAATAGCGTGAGGAAGGGAGCCCATTTGGGATCATCGAACGAGGATGAGTGTGCGCGCGAGACGCGAGGCGCGAGGCGCGAGGCGCGAGGCGCTCACCTGTCGCTCTCTCTCCCTCACCCTGCTCGCGAGGTGCAAGTGCTAAAGCGGCATGGTGTGGGTGAGTATGAAAGTGAGCTCGGTGCAGATTTACCTCTTTTTTCCTGCCAAAGTGCTGCTAGCTTGTTTTGAGTACCACTTCTAGCATTACTAACTCCTTAACACGTAGAGAGCAGAGTATCCCCAAAACTACTCAGCCTGTACACTGTAATTCGTGAATTCACAACCGGCCCGAAGTGGTGGCGGCTTTTTATCGACAAAATCGCGCAAGCTGGGGTTTTCGACAACTTAGCCTCGAGTAAATTGCCTCAGCAGCATGGCTACACTACCGAGCACTGCTTCTATTCCCCCTTCACTGAGCCCTTCTATAGCAATCTCTAACACTAGCAAGCTTAGAACGAGTAATCTACTTCTTTCGCTGCGAAACGCACTGGACTGCGAGTTCTCGTTGAGTATTCTTTTCTAGGCCGATTGTCTTGTCTGTCCACGAACGTCATTACATCTACCCCTTTGCTACCAAGAGTCAACTCTTTGTCTATGAGTGCAATGGAATAAGTCGTCACTATGGTGTCAACCTCTATCCTCAAAATGCCAATCGACAAAACTGTCGCCTTACAGCCCACCAGAATCCTTTATATCATGTCTCAAAGCGGCTGGGATCGAGAAATCAAAATCCTCGACCTCACATCTCAGCTTCTAGACTCCTACCAAGACGATTTCACCAAGGACTTCAAAGCGTCAGTTAAACGGCTTGTCAGTTCCTCGCCTCCACCACCAATCTTCACTCTCACTCACGCCCACTGGTACAGCAGCTCCCGTTTGACCGTCACGGACGCTGAAGGCGCTCAGCTCGCTAAATGGCATTCTCCTATTATGGGCTACGGGGTCACACATATCACGTTCCCTGAACACTCGACCCACTGCACCCACGCGCTCGAGGTCAAGCCCCTGAGTATTTTCCGGCGTGCGCAGAGCTTCGTCATAGACAGCGCGACATACGCCTGGGAGACTGCAGGAAGGTTCAAATCAAACCGCATGTCGCTCTACAAGGAAATTGTAGGCAAGAAGATCGAGGTTGCGAGGTACGAGTCCGAAAGTGGTGGCTTTACTGCCGGTGGGCCTGTGGTGCTGGCAACGAAAGAGGTGGACGAGTTGGTCGCCGTGCTGACGTGTATGGCTGTATTGAATCAGCGAGATGCCTACTACATGCCTGGGCTTTACCTTTCAACTCGCGACTAAGATAAGTTGGCATGCGCCTTATTCTCTATTACCACGTCGTGTGCAAATGACTCGGGTCACTCTCTGTCTGTTTCTAATAGTATATGGCTTCAGTTCTAATTTAGTAGTGATTATCAAATCAAGTACTGGATTAAGCCCGGAACTGCTTTGGAGGAGCTCAATATCGCAAGGGTTCTGGTGAGAACTCACACATGCTTAGTCTAAAGGATCAAGTAATTGGATGGTCGCGAGATGGAATTGTGTATTCTGGTCAAGGTAGTACTTAGGTCAAGATGTATGGCAAGAGTCTGCAACACAGGCTGCTGAATCCCATCACTATGAAGTTTTGCAAAGATGGCCTACAACACATTCCCCCTAAATGGTAGCAACGCTTTGAACATCTCTTCGGCCCTCCTATCCATTCATAACGAGTGTAGCTGCGTACCTGCCTCTTTGGGTTGTGTGAATGCTGTGGTAGACGCCCACCACTGACTTCTCAAGACACCATCCAAGCCGGCCCACGATGCTAACTCCTCAATCTACCTTCACGTAACCTCAGAGCTTTCCAAGCCCGCCCAGCTTACTGGATACACCTGCAAGGCCCTCTCGAGCAGCTTCACTTCCCAGGCCGCTTTGCACCTGGTTTAGCTCGTCCTCGCCCATCATTGGGTTCTTCTTCAAGCGGTCTAGATACATATGCATTAGCATTAATCATCGCCCTCGAACATGGACACCCCGGTTCATGCCGAACCGAAGAGATAGATAAATACCTTTCAAGAACCCCTCCGCCTTGTCCGTTCCCGCCTTCTCGAGCGCCTTCTCCTCCGTCTTCGCCTCTGCCTTGTAATACTTCTTTGCAAAGTACACGAAGAGATCGTCGGCCTGGCCGGAGAAGTAGAGTCCAGCGACCGCCATGGCCAGGACGGTGACGACAATTGCGACTATGGTGAGTGCGCCCCAGTGGGATTTTGCAGTTTCACTGGCGCTATTGAGGCCATCGGCAGCGGCGGCGGAGGCTTTGGCGCTGGCAGAAGATACCATTTTTGAGATTGAAAGTTGGGTGCTTAGGAGGTATTGGGTACTATGAGTAAAAGGCAGAGTAGGAAGTAGAAATGAAGGTCGTGCACGAGGCTTCCAGAAATTGTCTTCAAGTGTCTGAGATCTCGGAGGTTCACACTCGTAAGGGGCAGATAAGAAAGCAATTGAAGTTCTGGGATTTCCTCACACACACCTTCTCTGCATTTATGGGCCTACCCGATGGCCTTGGACCCAGTCCATAAACCTGTTTGCCGTCGAAAGCACTTTCTACACGAAAGCTGAAAGCACCTATACGTCACAGTTCGCACCAATACTAGCAATCCCTGGCGGCACGCAAAGTCTTCGTCTCCTTGTATGCCCAATGGTTGGTGGGAGCCTGCAGGCACGGGTGGTTTATAAGTGGAGATGCCCACAAATGCGAGCGAACAGTCGGAGGGTGGGGTTGCAGATAAGGGAGCGGGGCACCCCAATGAAGCTTTTCTGCGAGATGAAAATGATCTGATCCGCTTAAATCGAGATCGCATTTTCTTTTGGTTGCAATGTCGCGTGCGCCTCTCCTGCTTTTGGCCTGCTTTCAAATCGTTTCCACCCACTCACATGGAATTTTCAAATGGTAGCAACTACTTCCAAGCTTGCAAGGCCCCGCGGCTGATCCGATGTCACCTGTGTATCACCATGCTTAGAGCACTTAAATCGGAAGACTTCAGCTACCCATCATGTGTGACCCCTCCGAGCTAGAGCACTGGGTAGCTTTATCTCCCAATTCTTCGAGATGCAAATGAAGATTCTGGTTCGGCTAGCCAAACGTCTATTCTCGAACTCGTCCAAAGGCATGCCGAACCTCTTGGTCCGTGTCTCATGGAAGTACTTCATGCTCCTTCCATTGAGAATATGGCAGGGAATCCGGAGCATGACGATGGGTGCCATAGACAGCATGATCATTGGCACAAGTTGCTTTGGGTTTTGGAAGTATTGGAGAGTCAAGCTAAGCTTTGCCTTAACCTAACGCCCTTTTAAAGGTTAGACTCTGTAAATTGGCGGCAGAGGACGAACTTGCATGACCAACTCGGCCATTCCACCTTTTGTAGCTCTGGTCACTTATGGGGTGGCAAACCCGATTAGGAGTCCCTCAAAAGGTCCTTCAAAAGGTCCCTCAAAACTCCGGGCCACCTCTGTTTCACCTCCATGTTACAGACCTTTAGGTAAGGTCGAAAGCCACCGGCAGGGGGTCCTCTGACGCGATACCAGAACAAGGACAACTTGCAAGCTAAACGTTCAGCAAAACAGCTCCATTATTTCTAGCTTTTACTTGCAATCTTTAAAAGTGGTGAGATGGCCGAGTTGGTTATGGTCCGTATATCGCCCCAGCATACATGCGCCTACTAAATCCATCTAGGCGCCAGGTTAAGGTGAACCTTAGCATTGACTCCTGGTAGGGAAACCTGCGTGGGTTGTAAGTTAGGAACTCTCTTACGAATGTATAACTGTCTAACAAAGCAAGCGAGTCCCACTCTCATCATCAATTTTTGCTTCTTGAAGATCTATCTTCTTTCTTTTATTGACTGGCAGCGGATCTCCGCCAAGTCATGCTCCCCAAATCCACCCGAATTGTTTCCACCAATCTTCCCAGGCGGGCTCCGACGCCATACCGGACGCGGCGGGCGGTGGGGGGGTTACGGGACCGCTAGAGAGGATCGCCTAATTCACAGGTTTAATCGTTCATGACCATATGCTCTACGATGGCTTATTGGTCTACTGGAAGCAACCCTCTGTCTCGCAAGTTACGCAGCTTTCCACGTAGCTCTCCAAAACATATGTGAATAACATTCGAGCTCCTGCAAAGCGCTCGACTTGGACTTGCATTGTACGGCAAAAGGACGAAACCACGTTGTTGGTTTTTTGTCATGGGAGATCCGATTTCAATTGTCGCGTCGTGCGCAGGTGTTGCCACGGCCTGTTTGCAATCCGCAGAGATCATCGGCAGGTTCATCTCGGCCGTGAAGAGCGTTGATGAGAACGTTCGCGACTTCCAAAGAGAGGTGCGGAATTTAGCATCGATCACTGATGGAGTCAGATTCCAGCTAGAAAAACCAGGAGTCGCAAGTGCTATGAAGACTGCTGGAACAGCAAAGGAGAGCGACGCTAATCTGTGGCAATGTATATCGAGAACGCTGCAAGATTGTGAATACACAACCCAAAAGCTCAGATCGAGACTCCAGAGCCTGGATGTGGACTCACGGAACCTGTTGCGTCCGGTCATCGCTACCTTCAAGCTGAACTCAATTGCACCTGATATCAATATTGTCCGCAGCCAGATACAATCCTACCATGGCACACTCTCCGTTGCATTGCAGATGACCAGTCTTTCCATCCAGATTCAGGATCGAGAATCAAGCCAACAGAGCGCAGCGGACCTATTGGCAAACCTCAACGGCTTGAATAAGCAGATTGGAAAGCTTGAGAGCCGCTTAGAGGCTAATCGAGGCATAGTAGCCAATCGAGACTCCACCTTTAGCAGCGCAAGCACCGAAGTCAATGAGGAGAACCTCAAGATTTTCACCAACATGTTCGAGACTGTCCAGACAGCTGAAGCATTCGTCTCGTCGGCTAGCGTCACCCTTGCAACTGGAATGAGGTCAACCGTTTTTGCAAACAGCGAATACGGCGTTGCTCTGAGTGACGAGCGTCGCGCGGATATTGACAGATGGGTACCACCCCCGTCAACAACCCAATCAGCCTCGAGCATGGCGGAGGCCGTCGTCGCCTCTCCGGATGAAAGCATCTCCCTCCGACACTACTCTGGGCTTCAAACTACCAGCTCTGTTGGCCAAGCCGCTTCTCGGGTACTTTCGATGACCAGCACAGCCGCCACGTCAGATAGCAATCGCGAAACTGACGTTTATGATTCGGCGGTGGTCGATGACGATTTACATTCAGACCTCGAACTCATGACGAGACTTTTCAAGCACGGAAAGCAATCGCATCTTCAAGGTGATGAGCAGATGGCGGCAGTTTCCTTTCGCCAAGCATTCGAACAGATGACACTCATCAAGCCCCGAAGTGGACACGCCGTTTCTGTTGAAGACGCTACGCTGAACCTCGCATTCTTGACTTTAGATCATCAAGTATGGGAAGTCCGTCTTCAGGACTTCGAGCCATTGATGACTGGAGACATCCTGTCGGCCCCGCACCGCTCTCGAGCTAAGCACCTTGTCGCACATCACCTACTCCGATCTGGGAGGCTCTCAGATGCAAAAACTCTGGCCAAGTCTGCGAAAAGAGAGTGGGAGAAAATACTTGCCTCAATACCCAATTACCCAGCCCCACGCTCGTACACTTTTGATGGAGCGCGAGGCGCGAAGTATCCGGCAGTTTTCAAGCGAGGATATGAGGACGTTCACCGCCTAGTGTCTACAGATCACGGCCCTGACACTGAACTTCAAGCTCGCAAACAGCAAGGCTCAGGAATTGTTCGCAATTTCAGCTGCTACATGTATGCTACCGAGGATATACCAACCCTGGATAACGTGCTTTATTTGCGGTGGGCATATTTCGATACATTGTCCCTTTTGGTACGGATCTTGGTTGCAAAAGGAGAATTCGCGGAAGCGAGCGTATGGTCAGAGGACATACCTCAGGACTTTTACCGCCCTGGCGAGTTTGACTTTATCAAGATATGTGATTCAATGGAGTGCATGCTTTGTTCAGGTGACAAGGACGGCGCTGAACGCATCGGACTCAGCCATCTACGTAGCATGCTGGGAGGGTTCAAGTTGTCGCCAGAGGATGCTCAGTCTATCTCTGCTCAGATAAGGAATAGCGAAGGCCGAGGATTTGCGGGCTTCCGTGACGGATACACTGCCTTACATGCATTGGCGGAATGTGGACGACTGTCGTCAATACGCATCCTCCTTAGTAAAGGCTGCAACCCAAGACCTACAGGCGTTGCCCAAACGCCATTTCTTTTGGCTGCTTCAAACAGTCACTACTTGCCTGCCAGGTTATTTGGCGACTACCAAAATGGAATACGTCCTGAAGACGCACGAAAAGGTCTGGCATATGCCATACACAATCGGGGTACGGGTGCTTGCGATTTTGCCGAATATCTTACGTCTCGATTTGACATCGTGAACGCCCCTTCTTATCACGATAAGAGTAGAACGAATATGACGCCACTGCACAGAGCCATCTCCCAGTCGAACATTGAAATGGTGAATTTGCTGCTGAAGCAGACTGGCATTGATACTCAGCAAACAAATCCTGAATCGGGCGAAACACCACTGTGGATGGCTGCACGGCGCGGCCAAATCAGCGTTGTCAAGCTCCTAGTCGCCAACGATGATAACCGCGGAGCCCGAGGGCCTCAGCAGACAACGCCGCTGATGGCCGCAATCTATGCTCATGCAGTAACAATAAAGGGCCAAATAGGAGCAGCTCAGATCGCTCCGCTAAACTCTCAGAGTATTGACTTGCTCAAGCAATCCCAGGAACTGCTTTCGATTCACGCTGTCAGAGAAGTCGTTGCGGATGATAAGATAGATGAAGACTGGAAGACCATACAGGAGGCTTTGAAGTACCTTGCTGACAATCGCCCAAAGGAGAATCCTATAGTTAGGGATGTGATAAGAATCCTGTTGGGCGCGTATAATATGACTGATGTCTCTGACGAGGAGCTTAAAGACGTCATCAACAGGACAAAGAAGTTCAAGAATCTCGAGAACATAAGCCGAAAAAGCTCATCTACACCTCTCAAGAACCCTTTCAAAAAACGCACTTCTCAACCTCGACCATCACCACAGCCATCCCCATTACCAGCTAGCAAGGCGCCGGACATTCCTTCTCCACCAACATTAGCCCCGGTGACGAAACTTCCTTCCCGGCCGGCACCTACTGTGCCACGGAGTATACCGGATGATGTCCTGAAGTCAGCATTTGCAAGGAAATACCTTGGCGGGGACGACGATGATGAGCCAATGCAAATCGTGCATGGTTAGGGCGAGTTCAAGCAAGATCATTCTATTTGGGTTATCTGCACCCATCTCTCAAGCACAACAGAATGGCGATTTGTCCATAATGGCTCTCTTGGCGTCTACTGAAGGCCCGATGGAATATCAATGGCAGTAATCATGCCACAGCCGCAGCAGAATTATGGGTTGAGTACGAAGCAACGCCCTAACAAAGAACCGGCCAATTGACCCGCCATCTGCAACCTTGAACCCTGAACTATGAAGGACTGCTCGCACTTGTTCGAAGGGTTTCATGCCGCACTGCGCGTCTGCTAGCATATTCCCTCCTCGTACTACAGAGCTCAAGCTTGGGATTTGGGGTTCACGTCTTGTCGGTCTAGGTCTCGAGTGATTGCTTTTGGAGGGGCAATATGGCCAAGATTTCTCTGGGAACTCGCATTTTCATGTCCCCAACAAGGCGGTGCCCTTGTAATTGTACGCTCACATGGGTGGGACCAAAAGTACAAGTGCATTGTCGATGGCATGGCAACCCACAAACTAGATCGAATTGTTGTACGTTAATATGGACCGGTTTTGTAAGAATCAGAAACTAATCCACAGCATTCCCGATCCTTAGCAGCCACCGAATCCTGGTGGCTTGGCCATGAGAATGGGAGTTCCAGAGGTCCTCCGGCGGCAGTACCTGAGCCGTGTATGCTATTCCAATATATCTTCCAAGAGAAGTGTTGCACCTGCCTGGCCGTGCGCAAGAGGCGCGAATTAACCCCTTCTGAGCGACTCGAAAATCATGAGATACTAACCGCTTCGTACGAACGAAAAAGGAATGGAGAGCCGTATTGGGAGGGAAGGAGGAATAGGTAGATCGAGACGAGATAAGTGCAGCAATCTGGCTCTGGGTCACGACATACGCAGCTCTCGCAGGCCCGGACCTAGATCACTAGACTTTAATGAGACTCTTGATGAGGCAACTTTGCATTCTCGTGCGTTTGGTAGAGCTATGTACGGTCGATCTTTCAGGAAAAGCTCATGTCGCTCACGTCCTGTGATATGTGTTCCTTCTTCCTCGTCACCACATGCAGCTTCCGACTAGTTGAAACCGGCTTCTCTTGCTCGCTGGTCTTCTAACTTGGCGTAGAACTGATCTCGTGCTCGGACGCGTGGTAGGTGAAAGCCTGTAGCAAGAGATGAGCGAATTCGACGCTCAACTTATCACACCAGCGTGGGGCCACCAGGGCCATCGTGAATTGCTGTATATTGAAGGCCGATTTACGTACCGTACCACCAGAGGTAGCCAAATGTTGTCCCGAGCCCTGTCAAGATTCAGGTCAGCCACTGTTCCATCTCTCCCAGCCATCATGTCTCTTCGCTACATTGAGACCATTCCGTCATTTTTGGATCTGGGGGCACTTACCCAAAGCTATGCTTAGATCCAGCACCAAACCCCTTCGGAGCATCTGTGAGCAGAACACCTGTCAGTACATTTCTCGCCACAGGCGAGGTATCGCAGCCAGTGACACAGGTGAAGGGTTTGAGTTCGTACCCCAGTGATTGGTTTGACAGGCATCTTTACAGCTGAACCTGTATATGAGGGTAGGGAGGAGTCGAAAGTCGATATCGGAAGTTCTAGGTGAGCTTCCTTACCAAGAGAGAGGTGGTGAGGTGGTGTTTGAAGGTCAATTGAACATGTCGATGAGGAAGCTGGCCCAGAGCTCCCGCAAAAACCGCACTAAGCTACTTTTGCACGCCTTGCTCCATCTTCGTCACTTGCAGCCGAGCACTAGGCTTTTATCTGTCCTCCAAATCAAAGACTTCTAAAGGCAAGCATGCGCAATGGCACCAGTGGGCAGCCAGTCAGTGCTGGCACAGAAGCGGCCCTTATCGATGCTCGAGGACGACGTGCATCCCTCGAAGAAGCGGCGGCAGTCATATCAACGACATCACAGCCTTCACAGCAAACCACAAATCGTCCCTCTAGCCGAGCCCGCAATCATCGAACAGCAGTCGCTTGACAAACTCCTCGTAGATGCCATCAAAGTCATCTGCGAAGAGCAAGGGGCGCGACGTGGAGTTCAAAATCCTGTCATCGAGTCTCTAGCTCTCGAAGCATATAGAAATGCAACGGAAGAATGTCTGTGACCAAGATGTATGAATGCTTGGATTCTGCCTGAGCTAACTTCTGCCTCAGTTATCCTTAAGTTTTGTGCGATGATACGCAGGTCCATGCTTTCCGCAAGACGCACAGCGCCCATACCCACCGATTTCGAATCTGCCATGAGATATCTCGATCTGCCATGGCCGGACGACCAGCTCAAGCCATTTTCCACCCAACCTACAATCAATCCACCATTACTGCCTACTCCCCCTCCAGAAGACGAATTCCATCGCGAATTTCAACTTCCAACATCCTTCCTGGGGCCTGGCCTAGACGGTAGGGCAGACAGGAGGAAAGAACGCTACATCCCATCTCACCTCCCGCCGTTTCCCTCTCAGCACACCTACAAAGACACGCCGGTATTTCCGGCTCGAGAAGTTGATCCAAGGAGGATTCGCGAACTGGCCACAGAAGAGGGCAAGCTGGGAGAAGAAGCTCTGCGCAAACTGGCTGGTGCCGTAAAAGCCGAGAACACAATCAATGCGGCACAGACAGCTGAAGAAGATGATAGGCCCGAAGTAAAAAAGGGAGGTCGCCGGCCAGAAGAGACTATGGAGAGCATGTTCGAGGCCACCATGCGCGACCTTCTGAAAAATTCGTCAAGGGAAGGCGAAAGATTTGAGCTGGGACCCATCGTGAATTGCGAGAAGCGGTTTCTGATGCAAGATTCCGCCCCTACGACGAGAAAGCGACCGCCAGATCCACAACGGTTGTCCCTAGCCACAACGACCGCGGGCATGAAGGTCGAATTGTCCGAGAAGGCCCGGGGGAAGTTACGAGCTGCGCACGTTGAACAGGATGAAGACATGCTCTGATCGCATACATCTTCTAGCATATAGGTGGCCTGCTGTCATCGTTGCTGTTTTGTTGCAGCGCGAGAGTATTTCCTATGCCTTGGCCTTGCTCATATGATACCCCCCAAGTCGCAATTCATTTTTTGGACCAAAAATAGCTCCCATAGCTTGCAAACGTGTCGTCGGCCAGCTTTTCTGCAGGGTTCGGTACTTTTTTGGTCGCTTTAGGTGGTTCCGGTTTCGCAGGTGCTTCGTAGGCGTGTTCACCTTCCCAAGCTGTAGTCTCCACGTGAAACATCTTTGGACCCTTTCCACAACTACTTGAATATTAGCCCCCGTAAATCTTGATCATGCGATGAAAGGACAAGACAACCCACCGTCGAAACAGTCTCACGAACGGATAACAGTCCATCCTGCCAGGATTGGGATCCCCAGCTGCAGCTCTATCTGATTGTTCCTTCATGGTTGTGCAACTGTACTGCACCAGCTCGAAAAGCTCGCATGTTTCGAGGTCGAAGTCGGGGGCTTTGCGACGCTTCTCCTTGAAATTGACGGTGTGATATTGTATGCGATTCTCGAGTTCGCTGACAGGGAAGAGTGGTGTTGGTGGAGCCATTCCAAACGTTTGAGGTTGAGAGACTTATCGACAAAGCTGAGTGAGAAAGTCACCAACAATATCGCACCATCATTCTGATGCAAATGGGGTTTGTTGAGAGGATCGTGATGAACAAATCATGTCGGCGGAAGTACTAGGTGGGAGGCTTCTGGCAGATGTGCAAGAAGAAGGGTTAGAGGATGTAAGTGTGGCAGAAGCTGACCGGAGCAAGCTTTACGAATTTCCGCTCCGCCCCTCTCCCTTCATTCTCGTCCAACGTTTACTGATCAAGACATATAGCTGTTGAGCGATCTTCGGAACCTTGCCGATCCACAGCCACAGGATATTCTTGGTTTACCACAGTTGGATAGACTACTCGAAATCTTCCGTACTCCAGGTTCATCATCTCCAGGTCAACACCCTCGGTGGACATCTCCAGTCCCAGATGAGGGCACTTCTCCTAGCAGCGCCAGGGATGGCACGCCAGCAAGGGGACATCCAATTACGTCTCCATCTACAAACAGAACCAGACCCTCTGTAATCCAACTGAGTAGCACACATTCAGCGGCAGGCAAGACTTCTTTGTGCTACTTTATTACGACGCTTGCTATCCTGCCGCAAGCGTTCAACGGCAAGGCGCGCGCAGCAGTCTGGTTTGATACCGACGGCCGGTTCTCTTCGGTACGTTTGGAAGCAGTACTGATCGATCATCTGTCCACCCACTTTCCTAGACTCGACTCTGTTGAGAAAAACGCAATCTGCCGTGACGCTTTCCAGCACCTGCACGTTCTTCATCCACAGTCATCCTCTCAGCTGTTGTGCACCCTGGCGTCTCTGCCAGGCTATTTACTAGGCGCCAATGGGGCTACCACTCACTTCTCCGCCTTGCGGAGTCTGGGCCTGATTGTCCTAGACTCGGCCACATCATTTTATTGGCAAGACCGTTTCGAGGCCGAGGTTTCGTGTTTTGAAGCTCTGGGCACTGACGAGAATCGAGGCGCCAGAACCACTACACGGCCATCGAGGACACTAGAAATCATATCTGAGCTTAAAAGGCTGCAAAAGCTCCTTGACTGCACGATACTGATCACATCAACGCCGCCCATGACATCAAGTAGTATGACTATCTCTACGGCGACTTCTATAACCACTAATGGTCGGCGGCTCCCGCCTCAAGAAACACCCCGAGTCAGCCCGTGGACAGCGTTTGCGACTCTCAATCTGTCAATATCTAAAGAGTACGTCCGACAGTTCGCAGCGCAAATGTCGCTTGAGGAGTGTCGGCGAGATCAAGTGGACAGATTAGCTGCTATTGCGAAGGGCTGTTCAATTGTTTCGGTTGACTGGATCACAAGTGATACCTGGGGAAGCGAAGTCCGGGATGCGGTGAATAGGTTAAAGGGGCAAGGGTCATTCGCGATAAGGATTACCTCTAATGGCGTTGCTGTTGAAGGGTAAGAGACTCTCAAGATGGGTGCAAGGTAGAGCAAAGGCGATTCACGTGTGTCCAGGATGGGGTAGTTGCATAGGGCATATTGTCTGCTGGAGGTCGCTTCGCGGGACACTCTCGGGTGTCCGCTTCCAACAGCTTGTATCAGTTCTGCGGATCTAGCCACCGGAGTAATTGCATTGCGGTCTGGATGTCCTCGGTTATCACAGACGCAACTGTGTTGGTCGAATTTCGCGAATACAGATGACGTCCTCCCTATGAATTGAGACGCGTTTCATGGTGTATCCCACTTTTTTCGGGACTCATTGAAAGTCTGCGGATCCTCCGGTGTCAACACCTTGGCGTCAGCTTATGATAGTTATACGTTAACTGCCATGGACGCAAAAGTCCAATCGAAGCACACGTGAGAGGCCTCCCGCTCCACCGAGGCAGCTTCTTCGTATTTTCCATACGAACACGCTATTTTTCCGAGATGAGGGGAATTCGAGGCTGAGGCCTGTCTCGCGGGAGCACATGAAGAATTGGGGTTGAGCCGAGGCCGAGGCCGCTGCTTGCGCTTCATTCGTCTGTTCCCCCGATTTCAATATCTCCGGCATACGACGTTCTTTTAGCAACAAAGCTCCCAGGCCGCCTAGCTGACTGTTTATATAGCGCCTGGTCTGGAGCTCGTGGTTGCCGTTCTTTGTATCGTCGTAAATCCTCTGGTTTTCGTTCAGTGTTTCTTACCATTGAGGTTTGGAATTCTGAATCTCCCACAATGCATATTTATGCCACATTTGCGCTTGCGCTTGTCTCTGTTTACACCCTCTACACTTTTGTAAAGTCGTACCTGACCAATCGTCGTCATGCTCAAAAGGCCGCACAGCTGGGCTGTAAACCCCCTCCATGGCGTCCATACAAATGGCCACTCGGTGCAGACATGGTGTGGCGTGTAATCAAGGCAGACCGAGATCAAGTGGTCCCAGCCGAAATGATCACGATTGCAAATGAGATGGGTGTGCCGACTTGGGAGCAAAATTTCCTTGGGGACCCTTCGTTTGTGACAATAGATCCGAAAAACATCCAGGCCCTTTTGGCAACCCAGTTCAACGACTTTGAATTAGGCGCACTTAGAAGGAACAATTTCTTCCCGCTTCTTGGGAATGGCATCTTCACCGCTGATGGCAAGAATTGGTAAGTTGGGCCTCCTTCAAACTCTGAACAGCGCAAAGCACAATGATATGCCCTTGAAAATGCCTTCTCCCTGGCTAGGTTCTGCAAAACGAAGCATGCCTGAACGAAAAATTCACCCGACTAACAGCCTCTTTCCAGGGAACACTCCCGGGCTATGTTGAGGCCACAATTTGCACGAGACCAGATCTCCGATCTGGAGCTGGAAGAGGTCCACGTCCAAGACCTGTTGAAGCATCTTAGGACCGATCACGCTACCGGCTGGACGCCTCCAGTGGATCTCTCGCCCATGTTCTTCCGGCTGACCCTTGACTCGGCAACGGAATTCCTGTTTGGCGAGAGCGTCGACTCGCAGATCGCAGCCCTACCTGGTGCACATGAAAAGAAGGCTGCCGATGCATCAGGTAAGCTGGATTGGACGGGGTTTGCGTCCTGCTTCGACGGTGCCACGATGGCTCTTGGGGCACGAGGCCGCCTGAATGAGAAGTATTGGCTGTATTCGCCCCGCTCCTTCTACGATAAATGCAAAGAAGTGCACAAGTTCGCCGACTATTATGTCAATCTTGCACTTACAACCGATCTCTCATCGCACAAGGAGGGCAATCTCGAGAAGGGCACTCACAAGGAAAAGTACATCTTCTTGGCGGAGCTTGTGAAGGCGACGCGGGATCCTGTCGAGCTGAGGAGCCAGCTCCTTAATATTCTCCTCGCTGGTACGTTCTACCCTCATCTAACTATATGCCGCTCAGGTACTGACACCGATACCTCCCTAGGTCGCGACACCACCGCCGGACTCCTAGGATGGACCTTTTACCTCCTCGTCCGTCACCCAGACATCTACGGCAAGCTCCGCGGCGTCATCCTCGACCAGTTCGGCACCTACGAGCGCCCGCGCGACATCACCTTCGCCAACCTCAAAGCCTGCACCTACCTGCAGCACGTCCTGTCCGAAGTCCTCCGCCTCTACTCCAACGTGCCCATCAACAGCCGTCGCGCCACCAAAGACACCACTCTTCCGCGCGGCGGCGGGCCCGACGGCCTGTCCCCCGTCTTCGTCCACAAGGGCAAGGAGGTCAACTATGTCGTGCACGCCATGCACCGCCGCAAGGACCTCTGGGGCCCCGACGCCGACGAGTTCAAGCCCGACCGCTGGATCGGCCGGAAGCCCGGCTGGGAGTTCCTGCCCTTCAACGGCGGGCCGCGCATCTGTCTGGGCCAGCAGTTCGCGCTGACCGAGGCCGGGTACGTCATTGTAAGGATCATGCAGAAGTACGATAAGATAGTTAACGAGGACCATGAGCCGATTACACGCCACGCCTATAGTTTGACGACGGCGCCGAAAGAGGTCCTCATCCGGTTGCATGAGGCGAGGCAGTGAGGAAAGCACTGTATTACCTTGTTCGTACGACGGTGGGGTGTCAGGAATTAAAGTTGGGTCCATTTTGGAATAGATGTCACTGCTGTCCGCCGTTCGCTTTCGGTCTCGCTCGAGTCCGCAGTTCTCACACCACTTACTTCGTAGGCCGCATTGCATACTATTCTGACGTCACATTCCATAAGAGAGGTACTGTCGAGTGAATATTGTTTCAATCGAACTGGCTGAGAGGCGAGATGGTATCACGCTAAATTGCCCAACGAATCGCCTGACAAGCCTTGCGGTCTATCCTGCCCCCGACGTGTCCGCATGTAATATTTTACACACGCTAATAGCCACTCCCCGAAAGACCATGGCAAATCAAATACTAAGTGGAATACATGACCATGATCTTGTGCCATAGACACAGATAGGACTAGAATGTGCGGATTGACATTTACAATTGACACGTTGGGCGTCATTTAGGCGTCGACGAAGTCCTTCATGTCTATTGGAGAAGGTTAGTGTCGCACGGCGAGGGAATGGTGGAATAACTTACTCTCCAACCATTGGACATACTCGCGTTGCTCTTTGTAGTCGATGTAATCGGGAACGAAGGTGGCGAGCTCGGAATTGACACCTCTTTCGTCAAGATATCTCTCGAGCATGGCTTGCAGATCTGAGTCCAAATTGCCGAATGGGGGACCAGCATAGACATGCTGTCGTGCATGCATTTTCTCTGCTGTGTCCGGCTCGGCCAGCTCCGCGTTCTGAAAGTAGAAGACATCCTCAACCTCGATCATGCCATCGTCAGCAGTTGCGGTGATCTGAATTGCGCCCTTGCCTGGTTTTGTAATGGTAATGTTGAGTTGTGCAGGAAACCCTGATGGCTCGCTTTGTTCAGCCATTGCGTCTTCATCCTGCCGTTGCTCATCAGCTGGAGCAATGCTGTCTTCTGCCATAACACCCACACTGCCCCCCTTAGTTCCGGATTGGTTTACTGTCCGGAGTGACCGCTCCTCCGTAAGGTCGCCGTCTTCATCCGCGAGAGCTCCATCTTCGTCCATTTCTACCTGATCTTCATCCATCGCATTCATGTCGGCAATGGTGAAAACAACTTTAATACTGCAGTGGAGCTTGTTAGCAACAATCAGACCACATCTCGATGAAGCTTACGTCTCATCTCCAAATTTGCGAGTCAAGCTAACTTCTTCTGAGCCGGGCTTGTCTTCGATCTGGATCCAGTTCAGCAGATGTCTCGAATTTCGGCGCATGTCTTCCAAACCTCGAACGGTCCACTACTGAGATATGTTTGACATGACGGAGGTAGAGCAGCTGGATCTTTGCTTTCCTTTTCCAACCGTACTTCTTGGCCAATTTTCGCAGAGAGCTCTAAATCAGCTAGGCGAGATGTTAGCTATCGTCGCTTGGAATGCATGGCTCGTTGAGGCTCACAATCTCCCGCTGGCTCCCTCCTCGCCGATGAAGTTGAGAAGGCAGGATAAGTCTGTCGTGGTGTGGGCTTGTAGAAAGTCTGTAGCAGGCTAGGTCTTGAGATCGTTGAAAGGGGACGGAGGGCTGAGACGGGGGAGCGGAAAACAGATCGAGGTATCGCGCGGGAGATGGCACGAATTGACATCATCTTGTCCTCGGTGTAGAGTTAGAGATGAGGCAGGAGAAGAATAGGGAGTAGATGAAAATGCAAATTTTGGAGATGGTCGCAGCTTGTGATGCCAGAGCTTTTGGAAATTCTTTAGCGTCACTTTGGAGCTTGGCTTTTCCCATGCGGCCTCGGCTAGCTCTACGTAGGTCTCTTTTCTCTGGGCCGCTTATGCTTAGTATTCCATCGCTCATCGAATTATGATCCATGATATCATAGCAAATGGTCATACAGGTTGTCGTAAGATAGGCTCTTTCTTGAGATATCTTTCACGAGAGCCCTTTTGGAGGAAAGCTTGATGGCTTTATGCCACCTCCCGAATCTACGCGGACAAATTTCAAAGTGTTCAAGGCAGCCCATTCTCCATTCCATCTCTCCAATTTCAACCGAGACAGTTCGTCTCTCAACTCCGGGACCCAAAAACCAGATCTATATTCCCTCTGCTCATCCTCTTTGCCGTGTCTGAGACGGTCCTCCTGACTACTAGGAGGCCTCCCAGGTCTTCTTTGCGCTTTCAGAGACTCTAGTTCCTCATCGTTACGGCCAATAAAGCTTTTGCGATCAGCAAAGCCCATATAACTTGCTAAATGTTGAGAAGGCTCACCCAGCTGTCAGGACTTGCATTTCATCGTCTGTAATTGATCCACTCATGTCCGCAAGCGCAGACTGGAAGAAAGTAATTCTCTCCACTACCACCCAGGTCTGTTAGCGAAGTGACAGGAGGTGGTGTATGATAGACTGACCATAAGTTTGATTCGCCCTTGTCGCAGCAGCAAGTAATTTGGCAAGCTTGTCTTCTCTTGCGCCGGCCGCTCTAAGTCGTTGTGAATCCCGGCTATTCTCATGGAGACTGGTTGGCTTTCCGCCTCGCTTCTTAGAGATTTGCTTCTGTACTTTGTGTAAAGCTTTGGCCATCTTGTCGTAAAGCCGTCGTCACACACATTTATGGGTCAATATCAGAAAATCTGCGTTTCCATCACAAATTCCACCAGAGCCAAAAAGATCAAATCCATGGGCAAAGGCCCGAGCCGAACAACTAGCGTGGAGTTCCCGCCAAGCATTGCTTCGACGCGGCGCGTCAGTGATGCAGGAAACTGCGATCAAGCAGTCACGTTCACCGTCTGGTTGCTATGGTTGCTACAATCCTATGACTCGACAGAGTAGGATCATGCACTTGGTGGATCGTGCTCCGAAGAAGTCACGGGCTTCTGTCGAATAAGTGGGTCGCCTTTCGGACGCTCACAGTCCATCCTAAGCAAGGCCCCAAGCCTGGCGTCTGAAAATGGGTATCACGGGTACTGCGTCCCAGAAAACGCTCTGTTTACTCAATTAACTTGTTTTTAGGCTTGCTGCCGCTACTTAAATCCATTCATAAGCACTGCAACCTCAAGAAATTCGCTGGCCAGACGATTGGTGTTGACGCCTATGGATGGCTTCACAGAGGTACAGTGGCATGTGCCATTGACCTCGCACTTGACAAGCCAACAACCAAGTAAGTATGCAAATTCAGCCTCGGACCCTGTCTAATAACATGTAGATATGTGGACTTCGCGATGCACAGAGTTCGCATGCTCATCTACTTTGGAGTGACGCCGTACCTTGTCTTCGACGGGGACAACCTTCCAAGTAAAGCAGGGACGGAGTCGGAAAGAGCAAAGAGGCGGGAGGAAAGCAAGCGACGTGGCTTGGAGCTTTACAAAGCTGGGAAAACTTCACAAGCCCACCAGGAGCTGCAAAAGGCTGTTGATGTCACCCCATTAATGGCTCGCCAGCTGATTGAAGAGCTCAAGCGTATGAAGATTCAATATGTTGTCGCACCTTACGAAGCCGATGCGCAACTGGCCTACCTTGAAGCGAAGGGTATCATTAACGGAATCCTGTCTGAAGACTCCGATCTTCTGGTGTTTGGAGCGAAGCGCCTGTTGACGAAACTCGACCAGCATGGAGACTGCGTGGAGATCAACAGGGCAGACTTTGCCTCTTGTCGTGAAATTAGCCTTGTTGGTTGGAGCGACGCCGAGTTCAGAAGGATGGCAATTCTAAGTGGCTGCGATTACCTGCCGAGTATTAACAAGATGGGCCTGAAGACTGCATACCGCTATGTGCGAAAGTACAAGAATACGGAAAAGGTATTGCGTATGCTCCAATTCGAAGGTCAACTTACTGTACCAGCTGGATATCTCGAAAAGTACCAACAAGCAGAGCTCACGTTCCTCCACCACCGAGTGTTTTGTCCAATCGCAAAAAAACTTGTGTTCCTGACTGATCTTGAACCTGGAATGAAGGAGGAGGACCTACCGTACCTTGGTAAAGATGTTGATTCGGAAATTGCCATTGGCGTTGCTTGCGGTGACCTGGATCCTACTTCCAAAGCGCCGATTTCTGCTCGTGCTGCTGCCCCGTTGTCAAGGTCAACCGTCATTGCTCCTCGAAGGCAGACACTTGCAACGCCTGCAGACTTGAAAGCAAATAAGTCACTGGAATCTTTTTTCAAGTCAAAGAGACAACCTCTTGCCGAGCTTGATCCCAACAGCTTGACGCCTTCTCCATCTCAGCGAAGACTCTTGGCGGCAAACGTCAATGCTTCATGGGAGGCACGCACAACGTCGTCGGCCCCTCAACTAAGGCGCTCTACATCCACCTTCTCTGATAGACAATCCCAAGATCAAGCAAGAAACACGGATCGAGCCTCGTTCCTTGCCCGGGCATCCACCGTTTCCACCTATCAGCCGCCCAAAAGGCAGAGACTTTGTTCGGATACCGAAGAATCTCCAGGTACGGAGGGCATCAGCAAGAGCAGGTACTTTGACACCAGCGTTGGAGCGCTAAATCCGTCTGTACGAAAGAAGGGCACAAGCAAGAAAGCCAGAAAATCAGACTTCAGTGTCTTTTCTGACGATTCTGTAGACGATATCTTGCTTGAACTGCAAGACGTTGGTGAACCAGTCACATACCCAACCGTTGACAAACTTGAACCCGAGCCTGCCGTGGACGCTGTTGCTCAAGACGATGACTGTTATCATGATAGTGGCTTTTTCGATGGTACTCAAGCAGTACCGGAAAGCTCGCCGATAAAATCACCAGATGCTATGCTTCAGCCGTCCGTTAGCCAAGCATCTAGCATAGAAAGCACAGACAGGGCATTTCAGCCATCGACATCCCAACGTACTTGCACAAACTTGATCAGTGCAGCCGCAGACCCTGAGGCATTCGAAGATCTGCTGCAGTATCATGTCTGCAAACAGAATGAAGCTCTCCGAAAGACGTTTATCGGCCAGTCACCATCGCGAAGAGCCAGTGCTCTTGCCACATTGAGGCGCGACCCCACGAATGCAACTCCCGGATCACAGAATGAGCCTCGAACAACGACGATCTCGTCTCAAGAATGCCTTCCGCGATACGCTGGAACAATAGAAACTAATGACGGTGGGGCCAGTTCAGACAAGGAGGCACAGAACAAGTTGAGGAAGACTTTCATGTATCAACCGTTGTCGCAGCAAGCCGCTGCTTTGAAATCACTAAGTCGAGGGCAGCATTACACCCCTGAACGGACTCTTGACACTTTAGTACTCGGTTCGAAAGGGTCGCAGCCGAAATCAAGAGCATCTACGACACCGTTGCAGCGACTTGGTCAGCAGGCGTTGAGAAAGACAAGATCGCATCTTGGATCAGATGTACCAGTCTCACAGCAGCAACATCTAGTGGTAGAAGGTGACGAGTCTACCCAAATCATTCCTCATCCTGCGGCAACCAATGCAATCAACTCATCTACGATAAAAGGCAGCGAGGACCTGATCGTGCCCAGTAGCGAAGACGAGAATGAGAGTGAAGGAGTAGAAGACACGGTCGGAGGAAGCCACGCGCAGCTTGACCTCGCCAAGTTCGCTTTCACGCCGAAATAACTTTTTGCAAACTTTTGGTTGGCGGCATAGTTGGCGTGCCACAAGAGGGTAGCCCCAACGCTGTATTGGCGTGTTGTGGCGAAATGGCATTGGTCAATTGGCAGGGGTTCCGTGTAAATTGGGCATCAGTCCAGCATGAAGAAACGAATTGTATTGTATACTGGATAGAAATGAGGCGATAAGTCCTCTTAGAGAACCAATCAAAATTGCCTGTTAATGAAGATGCTTGCGAAGGCATTCTGATTTAATGATTTTGGTGGCTTGGGATGACATGGCCCCGGTTCTAGAATCGAAAACCTTTGTGGGGGGAGACTGATGCTTCAGAGAAGTGCAACGTCACTGGTGAACTCTATTTCGCGGCCCGGTTGCTAGGGCCTAGTAAACAAAAAATTTGGCGCTAAAAGCTGAAGCATATTGCCAACCACCTAATGCACACTCCAGCCACACAAAATTTCGCTCCCGACCAGCCTCAGATTTTGAAGAGGCAAATTGTGTGGAATCATGGATGTTAGTGCTTGTGTTGCACATACTAGGATATTGGAGAAAAACTGAGCTACGCTTTCCCTCCCTTCTTCACACCACCAACACCCATAACTCAAGGCTTTGTACGCAGCTGACTGCCTCTCTCAAAATCCAGTAGCTGCAGACTCAGAGTCACTTGGACTCGTACCTGCAATAACCTTTTGATACCTCAAATTTCTGAAAGCCCCACATTCCACTCCACGAACCCGAACAAGACCATTGTCCTCTCAACTCGGACCTCTTTCACACATTCCTCCCAACCGACCCCCTCTACGAAATTGACCTTCTGTCTCGATCCTCTCAAAGCTTTCAGCAGGCCTCTTAGTAGCCACCAAGGACTGATCTGAGCTGAGTGCTCTAAGGTCCACCGTCCTTGTGGACGGCGCATAGTCGGAGTTGAAGGGCAGTTGGCCAAAGCAGAGGGAGACTTTCGAGTGCAATGGCAGAAGTCAGATTTGCAACAGGATGGAGGAGATTCTTCCCGCTAGTCGGCTACCATCATGTCTTGATGATTCTAATAGCAGTTGCTATAATACTGCTATGTAAGTCTACCAAAGCGTTCGGCCACCGGCACGATCTGCTCCCTTTCGTGGGCCCAATTGACTAACACACCTTCTCTGCTCCAGCTCTCCTACTAGCAGGGTGCTCATCCGCCTCGCCAGTCATACCCGACATCTTCCTCATATCCCTCTACTACCAACCATACCCAGCCGTCTTCAGCCCCGCTCAAGTCGACCCCGGCGTCACGACCGCCATTGCTAACATTGTCGGCGAGGCCAACCTTCTCGTACGCGTGGGTTACTTCGGCATCTGCATCCAATACTCTGGCAGCGCTTTCATGTGCAACAATAACGCCACCGCACTCGCAGATTTAGTAACGGTCGACCAGGACCCACTGAACTTGATCTGGGTCGCCCAGACATTCAAGGACTCGATTGTCTTTCCCTACCTGATCATCGTTGCTATCGTCCTAGCTTTCTTGACTTTCTTACTCCTCGCCACCTTCCCAGGATGGCACACCGAGGGTTCGGGAGGCAGCGAGCATGAGGTCAAGCCTTTCCCGTCGAGACCTGTGAGTCAGGCAGCGCTCGCGACCATCTTCGTCGCCAGTGTCTTTGTCCTGGTCTCGGTTCTATGGCAGCATACAGCTGCTGTGGCGGCCAGTACTGTGGCGCAGGATCTCGGCAATGGCAGCGTGAAGTCGGGGATAGGGACTTCGGCCATGATATTGGGTTGGTTTGGGTTTGGGTTGTTAGTGGTGGTCACGTTGGGCTTGTTGGTCATGATATTGAGTATACAGCTGTTGGATCGGTTAACCGACGACGTATGATATTCCGGATTCTCGAACTATAATTGTTGGATGGCTAACGTTTCTGCGCAGGAATGAGAATATGGATGAAGATGATGGTGCACAAGAACGATGACAGAAGATAAATTTGCCATTGAATGCATTTGGAGCGATTGTGGGCATACCACGGTTCAGAGGAAGCGGATCTTCCCCTCGTCTGGAAATTGAACATAGACTTTGAGATTGAGCATTAGCATGCACTGGGGTATGGAATGGGATTGGTGCTCGAGTTGTGCTCACCCTCCCCACTGGAGGAGTCAGAAGCGCCCGGTTGGTTCTGGGATACCGGTCTAGATGACCGACGGCTCGGAGCTGTGTACACATGGACAGATAATGTAACAAATATTTCACACGCTCCCCCACATATTTACTTATCCTTGAAGCTCACCGGCCCGGTGCCTTGCAAGAGTATCTTCATCGCTTTCGTGTACTAGAGGTGTGTAGCCTTGAGGTGCTGCGAATTTCTTGATCGCTTCCGACGACGGATTCTGGCTTGTATTTTCTCATGCTATATGGCGAGCCCCTTGGCTTCAGTACACCCAACTCCGTCGGGCATATCGCACATCTCATATCTAGGCTAGCCCGCTGCTTAGATTGTGGGAATATTCGTCCATCAGCCCAGTGCCTTATTTCCCACATCCACGTTGGTAACACTCAATCAAGCGTTTCACCGAAAGCTCTTCTTTCGCCCGACACCTGAAAATGCACAGACTGTACTCCTGACATGCATTTCCCAGGGCATCAATAATTCATGACGACGTCTCCACCGCCCGCACCAGTTCCTCGCGATCCAAAATCGCCAGCTCCATCATATCCACCGGGACCAGAACCATAATCGTCCAGGCTCTTATAACCGGCAGGACCGTTCCGGTTGCCCCCGCCTCGGCCTTTGCCTCCTCCACCACCTCGGCCGCGATCATTCGCTCGCGAGCCGCCTCTCGCATTACCGCCGCCATAGTTCTGATGATTGCCACGTCTCGTGTCTCCACCTCCTCGGCCACCTCGGCTCGAGTTTCCGCCACCCCGGTTACCAGAGAAGTTTCGTCCTTCATGCTGTCCCTGCATTTGGTTAAAGTACCGACCCTGACCGTGTCTATCGCCGCCAGCACCTTGTCTGGCGGCGCCGGCGTAGCTCTCGTAGCCATTGCCATCTTTTGGGACCCATGCGCCGTCATCTCGCTCGCCGTTCCTAGAACCGCTTCGAGCCAGGTCCTCCTTTGCTTTGTAGCCGTTGTCATCGCCGTACTTCCTCTTGAAATTCCCACGATTTGTATTCTGCATGGCTCCATTACGTCCTCGGTAGCCGAAATCTTCCTCTGCGCGGTTCTCTGGTACGACTTCTAAAAAGACTTTGTCGCCAACGACCGTCTCAAAGATGAACGCCTTTTCGGGAGGGACTGGCTGCCAGTTTTGGATACGGCCCGCGTCAATCGCCCGTGTGCCTTGCCGCAAAGCGAGGACCACAAAGGGGGTCTGGTCGTTGGTATAGTATTTCTCCGTCTCAGGGACTGGCGCAACTCTTGCAGCCCATATCCGACCCTCAAAGACAGACGTCCCAGTGACTTGCCATGTGACTTTCTTGCCTATACCGCCAACCTGGTGCAAGATGCTTCTTGATGCGGGACGAGGGCTGATCAAGATACTCGACGCCATAAGTCGTATTTCACCCGAATCTATAAGGGTTAAGGGCTGGATATTGGCTAGAGTGAGGAGTCGGGCAGAATCAGTCGCATTGATAAGATAGCCGAAGTAGATGAAGTTCTTCTTGACCTGCATTCGCGGGGAAGGAGAGCGTGTGATGTTTGGTTCGTTGTTTGTGACAGCAATATTGTGGCGGTTGATGATGCGTTGAACGGCAGCACATTCCGTTGTAGGATCGAGATAAGCACCAAGGTCAGCGACCTGGACTACTTCAGTGATTATGGGTTTACGCAGGGGAGGAGGTTGGTCGATTGGGTGCGAAAGTAGAGATTTGTTGAGCTTTTCGGAAAACTCACGGAAGCCTTTGGTATGCTTAGGCCTGTCCTCGTAAATGCGCAATTCGTCGGCGGTCTTGTAGGTAAAAATTAGGTCTCGCAGAAACTCCTGTTTAAAGTCCATGGTATGTTGAAAGCGCTGGTTGTTTGGTCCGACTTCGGGCTTCAGCACAACAAGGTCGAAGTCTAGTGACTTGGACTTCAAAATGCGATTAACAAGCTCAGCGAAATTGGTCTCACCTCTGCCGGTGAGGAGCACTGTTAAGGCGTCTTTTTGCTCCATGCTCAGCTGGACTAGATTTACCTGCCACTGTCAGCCTTGATCATGTGCGGAGTTTCCGTTGCCGTACGATCTCATCGTTCCAATAGTCTTTCCAGCCACGCGGCTCTTCTATTTCGATGCCCTCGCCAGTTGCAGAGAGTATACTAGGATCATGCCACCACCCTCCATGGACAAAACACTCGTAAGTTTGGAGGAAGCCAACCGTCTTCGAGTGCCACAGCTGTGGATTTGGGAGCGGACTCGAGAATACTTGACAAATTAGCCATGAATGGTATGAAGCTGGCGCGGGGGGCGTACAGGTGTTGTCAAAGTCATAGACATGCAAGGCCTTGACAGCTGAGATTACTAAGTAAGGTCAATGAGAATTCACCGTCAACGATGAGAAAGCGAACTCACGGGGAAGCTCTTTACTGTTTGAAGACCATCTCTTCAACGCGTTGATCGAGTAGGTCGGTCTCCCGCTGGCACCTGAAGGCGCCATCCTGAAATTGTGACAAGGGATGCGGCAAGAAGGTAACGTTGACTTCCTTAGTCATGAGCTCATGGAGAAAAGTAGATGGCAGACGAAATGCATGTTTGCGCTTGTCAAAAGTTGGTCCCAGCTGCTCTTGATGCAGTCTGTTCCCGAGTCATTAGCGCCCGCCGCGTCTCGAAATCGGAGAAGTTGCCATCTTCAAAAACGTTCTTCCGTTTTCATACAATTTCTTTCAACACATGAGCAATGAAGAAAGCGTCATTGTGGCCGCCCGAGGCTCCAACGAGCTTTTCGGGGAACACGTTGAGTCCACAAAACGAATGCCAAACGAACATCCAACCTGTGTGATCTGCCTTGAATGCATATCCGAGGAGGCGATCGCCCTACCATGTGCGCACGCCGACTTCGATTTCGCTTGTTTAGGCGCATGGCTTCAGCGGCAACCCTCATGTCCACTATGCAAAGTTTCAGTCCACAGCATCAAGTATGACATTGAAAGCCCCGCTGGAGCCAAAGTCTTTGCCCTTCCACTTCAGTATGAATCCGTCCCTTTACGGCCGCCTCTAGGTGGCAACGCTCCACGAGCAGGGTTGAGAATTCGAAACAGAGAGGTTTACACAAGAGGCGGTAATGGGTCTGATCAGGACAACGCGCTAGAGCGTCGAAGACAAGTCTACGAACGCCGGACGTATTCTTTGCATATTGGGTCGAACCGTCTGTCAAGATATCGGAACCTCAACCCACAGGCTTTCCATCAAGACCCAACGCTGCTTCATCGCGCCAAAATATGGATACGAAGAGAGCTCCAGGTCTTTGAGTTCTTGAGCTCCAACTCAGCACCGGAAGGGCCATCCAAAAGACGAGCTAGAAATGCGGAGTTTCTAGGGGAATACATTCTTGCAATTATCAAGTCCATAGACATCAGAGGCAGCAATGGGCAGGCTGAAGAGCTGCTCCAAGAGTTTATAGGTCGTGAAAACGCTAGACTATTTCTTCATGAATTGGAGAACTGGTTGCGAAGTCCTTACGAAAGGCTACGAGATTGGGATGAAGCTGTGCAATATGATAATGATGCTTTGCCATCTAGAAATTATTCGGCTGGCTTATCTGTATGCGGAAATGCCGCTTGAACCGTAGTCAGCAGCTTTTCAATTTCAGAACATGAATTGACATTATGTCACCTACTTTGTTCAGCAAATAAATGTGGCAGTTCTTTCCTCTACGGAACTCTTCCATTCCAATACTGTTCCGGAAGCCCCGTCAAGGCACCTAGATGCCTCACGCCCAAGTTAGCTAAAGATAGCATTATCCGTCAGTTCTGAGCTGGTTCCACCATCAATGTCACCTGTACTAGGCCAAGTGATCTCTCCCAGATGGTCTTGACCCATCTCCTTGCGCTGCAAGCACTGGGGAAGTGCTCTCTTCCTGTGTGGATCCAATAGATCTTCCGTGCCAGAAGCGGGATTTCGTTGTCTATGTCAACGGCCACGTCCTGTAGAAGGTTAGTCGGACTGGGCCCTCACGTGCGTTTCTCATTCGAAATGGAGCGTGACACTTACCTTCCTATACGGCACCTTTGCTCCAGGTATCATTATTCGAATGCGATACTCGACCTTCGCAAGATGATCGGAAGGCTGTTCTGTAATCTTGGTCAAGTGCGTCTCGGCAGCGATACGGATCGCTCTATGAAGAATCGCATCGCGTATAGTCATCGTTAATAGATGATTCTCATTCTCTCTGTGATCTCTTTTTCTCCAGGGAAAAGGTGAAGACTCTGCAATCCTGACAAATTGCAAACGGTCCTTCTGGAGGCCTATCGATAGAGACTGCAAATTTGGGAAGTGCTGGATTTGCCTTGTGATACACTCGTTGCTCCCTGGTCCAGCATGATACGGCGAACATTTCATATACAAGAATCTTATCCAGTCGGCAACCGCGTATGTTCTCTTGCATGATCGGTGAGTCAAAGGATGCATATGTAGTCCGAACTCAACGCCAGCGAACAATACAGGCGTCGCCTCGGCTCGGATTTGGCGACAAGTGGCAAGGATACTCGTGTAGATGCTGATTTCAGGTGGGGCAATAGACGGCCCGCCCTCGCCGTTGTCGCTATCCCAGCTATCCTCGCTGTCCTCGATGTCCTCGATGTCCTCGCTGTCCTCGCTGTCATCGCTGTCCTCGCTGTCATCGCTGTCCTCGCTGTCCTCGCTGTCCTCGCTGTCCTCGCTGTCCTCGCTGTCCTCACTGTCCTCGCCGTCCTCGTCGTCACCATCAAGCCACACACATTCATGTTCGTGATTCGTGAGTAGTAGCCGGTAGATTTCCAAACGGATCTCAGCGGTAAAATCCAGAAAGCTGATGTTTAGAGGGAAGCCCACAGAATTGGAGTCCAGGGCGAAACTCGGAAAGCCGAGCTCCGGTGGCAGTTCTGGGAAGCCAAACAAGGCTCCAACTGGTACCGTGGTCATTCTTGAAGGCTCTTCAGCACTTCTGAGAGTTATTGCAAATAAGACAGATTCTGCGCCAACAGAACCGTACGATATGTGCAGGCAGGATGCGGAGGCCTTAATAAGACCCTCGGGTTCGGCTTGGATTATTAGGTCCCTTGAAGCTTTCTCATGTGGGTCATACGCCATGCCTGGCCGGTTCCATCCTTTCGACGTTATGCGGAATGACTCATCCGGGAAGTCGCCAAATTGTCGCACCTGTTTGTGAATGCGTGATCAAGGACGAACAGTCTGATGGAAACCTGACAGTTGATGCGGGATGCCGTGTAGAAGGGAGATAACAGGTCAACACATTTGCACCATCCCTTTGAAGGTAACTTTCCCAATTTTGTGCTTCTTAAGGAAATTGCATCTTGGAGAGGCTTGCATACTCCGGTCGTGTATTGCGTGCTTGGGGCCGCGACAAACTCTACGGCCCCCTGTGCCTTCTGTTAAGTAATTGACTGCCCTACCAGCTTTGTGTCATCAATTAGTTGTGCATCATTGTTGCTGACGACGCCGATCATGTTCTGGAGTATAGCCACGGCACCAAGGTTTGCCAACTGTAAACCCGACCTAATCTAGCATAGACCTACCGCATCCTTCTTGCTTTTGGAATGTCGATCTATCCCACGGAGATTGACAGGTGATGAGTATAGCGAGTAGGACAAAGGCTGAAGCAGCACGCTGTCGTAATGTCATTCGATCTCAAACAAGAACCTAAAGAGACGGCTAGTACAAAGGCAAGAATTAGGTTGTGAGCCTTGCTATGCACTGCAGCCCTGCAAAGACTGTTGTGAGACAAATCCAGGACTCGAGGTGACTCGTGAAGTGGGACGCCGTGACTTGGATATCAAGTGTTGCACTCAGCCACGAGAGTCTGGGATCAGCTAATACTGCTCTCTGTCGGAATTTGGCGGCACAAAATATCACGGTGCTCGTGCCTGGTCTCTGAGTGTTGAGTCGCCGGCTCCGTCCCGGTCACACCACAACGCGAATACGAACCTCGGCAGAGCATTTAATGATTCCAACTCCTAAGGGTCTCATGACGCCCTGTAAAGAGGGCTCACGAGGAACGGTCGACCACAGAGAAGTATTTAACGATCCAAACATGCCTTACATTCTGCGCGAGAAGTAATGACGTCGAACAAGTAATTCTACTACTGCCAGAGCTACACCGTGCTGA
>Ga0335072_10000769_pt1 | contig 57565 bp, 47 predicted proteins | sample Lox_Sample_21_FD_206725 | JGI IMG/M metagenome (GOLD analysis project Ga0335072, IMG submission 206725) | Soil microbial communities from Loxahatchee National Wildlife Refuge, Florida, United States - Lox_Sample_2.1 | ecosystem: Environmental > Terrestrial > Soil > Wetlands | place: USA...
CATCGGCGTGCACCTCACAGGCCTGTACCTCATAGGCGTGCACCTCACAGGCCTGTACCTCACAGGCTTGTACCTCACAGGCGTGCACCTCACAGGCATGTACCTCACAGGCTTGTACCTCACAGGCGTGCACCTCACAGGCCTGTACCTCACAGGCTTGTACCTCACAGGCGTGCACCTCACAGGCCTGTACCTCATAGGCGTGCACCTCACAGGCCTGTACCTCATAGGCGTGCAACCCCACAGGAGTGCACCTCACAGGCCTGTACCTTATAGGCGTGCACCTCATAGGCGTGTACCTCATAGGCGTGCACCTCACAGGCCTGTACCTCACAGGCGTGCACCTCACAGGCCTGTACCTCACAGGCGTGCACCTCACGGGCGTGTATCTCATAAGCGTGCATCTCACGAGCGTAGTAAAATATCTATAGTTCAGACGGAAGGGAGGGTGCGACGATTATCAAGGGGGGGTGCGACGATTAGTAGAAAAGATATGAGAGGGTACAACGATTAGTAGAAAGGTATGAGTGGGGTGCAGCATAACCGCACCCCGCCAAGACGTCCTCACTTTTCGTGTTCGACTACATTTCCTCCAACATCTCCGGCAACGCCGGCTCAACTCGCACTTGCTCACGCGCATTCCATTCTTTTTGTACGTAATATTCATGAGCATCGGGAGTCTCAGGCAGCGCTCGTTTTCATTCAATTGACACCTCTCTGGTGCCTTTATTGACTTTAATTTCGCAACATGCCTCCCAAAACCATCCAGGGCACCAGAGCAGTCTACCTGCTTCCTTTGACAGACGGTGGCGCGCCTGACATACCCGGCGGTTACATTTATCTTCCAGCCCCTACAAATCCTCCTTACAACCTTAGATTTGCTATTGAGGGTACGAGCTCAATATGTCGTCAAGGAAGCCTATGGGTGAACATACCAAACGCTGGCGAGCCATTCGAGCGGTCAAAATTTCGAGAATACAAACTGAAACCTGACTTCAACTGTACACTAGAAATAGACGTACCAATCACCTGCGCTGGCGCATTCGCCTTTTACACTACCTATGCACCTTTACCGGAATTCTCCATAGAGCCTGTAAAGACACCAGAGCCCACAAAGACGCCCACGCACTATGTCGATGTTGAGCCCACTCTTACCGTTGGCGGCAGCCGACTACCCCTTGACAGTCTCTCCATCATGTCTGTCGTGTCAAAATTCATGGGTCAATACCCACACGATTGGGATCGGCACCTGCGGGGCATCGCTGGAAGGGGCTACAATATGGTTCACTTCACTCCTCTCCAGCAGCGTGGTGAGTCGAACTCGCCATACAGCATCTACGACCAGCTTGCCTTCGACTCGGAGATGTTCCCGGGAGGTGAAGAGGATGTGGCCAAGATGATCAATACAATGGAAAGAGACTATGATCTGCTTGGCTTGACAGACGTTGTCTTCAACCACACGGCCAACAACAGCGAATGGCTAGAGGAGCACCCAGAAGCTGGCTACAATGTCGAGACTGCACCTTGGCTTGAATCTGCTCTGGAGCTCGATACGGCATTGTTGAAATATGGCGATGAATTGGAACAATTAGGTCTGCCTGTGGAGTTTAAAACTGGGAGCGATCTTGGGCGAGTTGTCGATGGCATCAGGGAGCACGTTATCAGCAAGATCAAGTTATGGGAATACTTCGTTGCAGATGTCAAGTCGGACGCGAACGCCATGAAAGAGGCTTGGATTGCCGGCACCTTCAAAATACCTCAAGGCGGCTTCGAGCCTTCGATGGGAGGAGGCCTCGATGCTGTGAAATTGTGGTCTCTATTCCAGAAGGCTGATTTTCTCAAGAACCATGGCATGCTCAACGGGCTGAGAATAGATGCGAGGTTCTCTCGAAAAGTTGATCCAGCTGTTGGGGCCGCTTTACTGACCGCTATACTTGGGCGTTACGAGGAAGGCAGCGATACGAGTGTAGCCACGAAGGCAGCGACTGACATTATGAACGAGCTCAATCTTCAGTTTTACCGAGAGTACGACACGGATGTCGCGGTGATTCTAGATCAGGTCAAGGGGCGGCTGCAATATCTTCACCTCGACGCCAATGGCCCCAAACTTGGCCCAGTTACCAAAGAGAATCCTCTGATTGAAAGCTATTTTGCGCGGCTACCTCTGAATGAGACCACGAAGAAGCACAATCCGAAAGCGCTTGCCCTCGCTGTAAATGGCTGGATCTGGGCTGCTGATGCCATGAAAGATAATGCCGGCCCCCAGTGGCGGCCCTACTTGCGGCGAGAGCTAATTCCGTGGAGTGACTGTGTGAAGTTGCGTTATGGGACTGGACCTCAAGACAATCCATTCTTGTGGGAACATATGGCACGCTACGTCCGGTTGATGGCCAAGTACTTTGCCGCATTTCGCATTGACAACTGCCACTCGACACCTCTCCATGTGGCAGAGTACCTGTTGGATGAAGCTCGAAAAGTGAGGCCGAATCTGGCCATCTTCGCAGAACTCTTCACCGGCAATGAACAAACAGACTACATATTCGTCAAGACCTTGGGTTTGAGTGCGTTGATCCGTGAAGCAATGCAGGCTTGGAGCACGCAAGAGCTGAGTCGACTTGTTCATCGACATGGTGGAAGACCCATCGGTAGCTTTGAGATTAATGTCCCGTCCGGCTCGAGCAAGAAAACCCGTGAGCGTGAGGCTTTGACCAACGGTTTGCCTAATGGGCCTCTGCCGACAGCAAAGGAAGTGGTGAAACATATTCGACAATCCCCAGTTCATGCTCTTTTCATGGACTGCACACACGATAACGAAATGCCTGCTCAGAAGCGAGAAGCCAGGGATACTCTACCAAACGCCGCGCTTGTCAATATGTGCGCATCTGCAACGGGGAGTGTAATGGGATACGACGAAATCTATCCGAAATTGGTCGAAATCGTGCACGAGACACGCCAATACCAGTCCATCTACTCGGAGGGAGAAATCCATGTTGGTGCTGGGGAAGGTGGTATTGGTGGCGTTAAGAAGCTTCTCAATCAGGTTCATACCATGATGGGCAAGGACGGCTACGATGAGACGTTTATTGATCACCAAGGGGAGCTGATCACGGTGCATCGTGTGCACCCCGAGTCTCGAAAGGGCTGTTTTCTCATCGCGCACACCGCATTCCCAGGATCTGGAAATGGCAACGGCGGCCTTCGGCCTGTGCACCTTGTGGGGACGAGGGTGAGACAGCTAGGTGCATGGGTACTTGAAGTCGATGCAAGCGACGAAGCAAAAAGTCGTGTTGCAGCAGACAGAAGCTTCCTCACCGGACTCCCAGCCAAGACGAAGAACTTGAAAGGCTTTGACATAACCTTTGAGAATGGTGATACTACCATCACAGTCCCACAGATATTTCCTCCTGGCTCGATCGCCTTGTTCGAGACTTGGATCCCCTCGGCTGAGCACTCTGTGGGCCTAGGTAACTTTATTTCAAGTGGTGCTGATGAGGCGTTTGGTGAGTTAGATCTGATCGATCTCAATTTTGTGCTGTACCGCTGCGAGCCTGAGGAGCGAGACTCGAGCTCTGGCCGGGACGGGGTATACACCATACCGGGTCATGGGACTCTTGTATATGCCGGTCTACAGGGTTGGTGGAGTATACTTGAGGACATCATTAGGCGCAATGATCTTGGCCATCCCCTATGCAATCATGTTCGCGAAGGTCAATGGGCCCTTGACTTTGTCGTTGGCCGAATGGAGAGAATTTCGAAACAGGAAGGATACACGAGGTTGGAGAAGCCTGCCACATGGCTGAAAGAGCGCTTCGATGCTGTCCGCCGAGTCCCCAGCTTCCTGCTACCAAGGTATTTTGCATTGATCATTCAAATCGCGTACGACGCGGCTTGGAGGCGTGGGCTGGATCTTCTTAGTATCAACATTCAGAACGGACAGAAGTTCTTGCAGAGTCTGGCCATGGTCAGTGTTCAGCAAACTGGATACGTGAAGTCTGCATCGCTATGGCCTTCGAAGGTTGTTCCATCCCTCGCTGCTGGGCTCCCACATTTCTCCGTGGAGTGGGCGCGATGCTGGGGTCGCGATGTCTTCATCTCACTGCGGGGTCTTTTCCTCTGCACAGGCAGGTTCGACGAGGCCAGAGAGCATATCATGGCTTTTGGCAGTGTTGTGAAACACGGCATGATACCCAATTTGCTCAGCAGCGGTGTTTTACCTCGCTACAACTCGCGAGACTCGCCGTGGTTCTTCCTGCAAGCTATTCAGGATTACACCAAACTTGCGCCCAACGGTATGGAATTGCTGAAACAGAAAGTCCCGCGTCGGTTTCTGCCTTACGATGACACTTGGTTTCCTTACGATGACGCTCGAGCTTATTCGAAGGAGTCGACCATTGAAGAAATCATACAAGAAATTCTACAGCGCCATGCGTGGGGCTTGTCATTCCGCGAACATAATGCTGGGCCGAAGCTTGACATGCAAATGAAGCCAGAGGGCTTTCAAATCGACGTCAATGTGGATTGGGACACAGGAATCATCTTTGGAGGGAGTCAGTACAATTGCGGCACCTGGATGGACAAGATGGGTGAGAGCGACCGAGCTGGCAGCAGAGGCGTACCAGGCACGCCTCGTGATGGAGCCGCGGTCGAGATCACTGGTTTGGCTTATAGTGCTCTGAAATGGGTATCTGAGTTGAATCAAGCTGGAAAGTATGCCTTCTCCGGCGTTGAAACGAGCCGAGGGAAGATATCTTTCGGGGACTGGGCGGGGAAGATCAAATCAAATTTCGAGAAGTGTTATTACGTTCCTCTGGACCCGAAGGATGACCTTGACCAAGGCGTTGATCCAAAGATCATCAATCGCCGCGGCATATACAAAGATCTATACAAGTCGGGCAAGCAGTACGAGGACTACCAATTGCGCTGCAATTTTCCCATTGCCATGACTGTTGCTCCAGACCTGTTTACGCCCGAAAAAGCCCTCATAGCCCTCAAGGTTGCGGACGACATAATTCGTGGACCCACCGGTATGGCCACGCTCGACCCATCAGATCTCAACTACCATCCCTACTACAACAACTCCGAGGACTCGGACAACTTTGCCACATCAAAGGGCCGCAACTATCATCAAGGGCCAGAGTGGCTCTGGCCAACAGGCTTCTTTTTGCGTGCCTTACTCAAATTTGACCTAATGCGCAGGAAGACACCGGTTGAGAGGCTCGAATCGTTCCAGCAAGTAACGAGAAGGCTAGCTGGCTGCAAGCAGGCTATCAAGGATAGTGCGTGGAAAGGGATGACAGAACTGACGAACAAAGGTGGGAGTTACTGCGCAGATTCGGTAAGTGAATTTGACCGTTCGCCGATTATCTTTTGTCTCCAAAACTAACAAATATTCAGTCGCCTACCCAAGCTTGGTCAGCAGGCTGTCTGATAGACACGTTTCAAGATGCTTCTACTTTGGTTGCAGAGGCCCAGAATTAGGGAAAGGCATTGAAGGGATGAGAGCACGAAGTTATGACTCTAAAGAGACGCTCGATGCAGAGACAAGAGCTGATGACCTGAACGCACATAAACTTACCAGATTATCCTTAGAACATGGGGTATTGTCAACAATGCGATCGTACACAGAGCGGACTTTTGCTTTCATCGTAGTATGGTGAGCAAGTGCCTTTTTCCAATTGGCGGAGCGCGCCGCTCTGCAATTCAGGGAATCGGATAAGAACTAAACCGGGGCCGCGTGATTTGCAAAGCCCTGCAAGTCTTGGCGCCCTCCGTCACTGGGGCTCGTGCAGCACGGACAGCCATGCAAACGATATGCTTAGTTGGAGGAGGAGGGGGGTCGTCTTTTCGTCACTCGTTCCCGCTCAGAGGGCCTAGACCATTGTGGAGGTCTGAACAATTCCCACTAACCTACCAGCGTCGGTTGGAAATGGTTAGGCGATGGGAAAGAGAGCTTTGGGTGGGGTATCATGGGACGTGCCTTCGAAATTAGAGGGAACAGCTGGGACAACCCCTCTCGGCCCTACGGGTAATGCACCACAACGTTAGAGTTCAATGCCTTTACCTCTGCTTCGGTTTCTGACACCTCACGCAAACTGAATATTGACTGAGACGCCTGGAGGTTGATGGTTGCTGGCACTGCCGGAGCTCTTTTATTTGGGAGAATGATGACTTGAGAGTGCCGATTGATTTGTTGTCGACAACATTCAATCCAACCGATGCCTAAAGGGCGAGTTCTCCGAAATTGCATACATCAATCGCACCATGACCTGGCCCTTGGTTTCATAGTGCTCACAATCCCGTCAAGCGAACGCGAGTAACTGGCCTTTCATCCGTGTCAATGGGGTTACTTCAGACGATCATCAGGAATGAGGCTATGAAACAGGACCCACCCGAGATCTACGGGTGGAGGGTCTTTGCCATCGCTGCCACTGCTTGCCTTGGAGGAATCCTGTTCGGTATGGACACGGGCACAATGGGCGGAGTTCTAGTCCTTCCTGCTTTCAAGAAAGAATTCGGACTGAATGGTCTGGGCAAAGTTGAATCAGCAAACCTCTCGGCCAACATTGTGTCCGCATTGCAGGCCGGGTGCTTCCTTGGTGCCATTCTAGCTTGGCCCCTCGCAGATAGCATTGGTCGAAGGACTGCTTTGATTACCGCGGCTGTCATCGCTACGGCTGGTACTGCGATGCAGGCTGCATCATCGGGTTACCTGCAGGCAGTGTACGCTGGAAGGTACATATCACCCCGAGTAGTCTACAAGGATACTACGGCTGATTTCCGCGGTGCAGGGTGGTCGCTGGCATCGGTGTGGGAATGGCTTCAGTGGCAGTCCCATTGTACATCTCCGAGAATGCACCACGAGCTATCAGAGGCGCTCTCACTGGACTGTACCAGTTTTCCATCGTTATCGGGATAATGGTCAGCTTCTGGATCGACTATGCATCCCTGCTGCACATTAGTGGCAACGCGACTTGGATTGTCCCGATCTCCCTACAAGCTCTGCCGCCTGTCCTCCTCTTCTTCGGGATGCTTCTATGCAATGAGACGCCGCGCCACCTCGCGAAACACAACCACATGGATAATGCCAAGGCGACTCTGGCAAAAGTGAGGGCCTTGCCTCCAACGCATCCATATGTCGAGACAGAATTTGGCGTCATTTGTGCCCAGATCGAACGAGAACGAATTCTGAGTCGCGGCGCCAACTTTCGCAGTCTGCAAAAGGAAATGTGGATGATTCCTGGCAATCGAAAACGCGTGTTGATCAGCATTACCCTGATGATTTCGCAGCAGATGACTGGAGTCAATGCGCTCAACTACTACGCGCCGAAAATCTTCCAGGGCCTCGGCCTAAGCGATCTCAACGTGGGCCTCTTTGCAACAGGGATCTACGGCGTGGTGAAGGTGGTCGGATGTGCTTGTTTTCTCCTCTTCGCCGCGGACTCGCTAGGTCGTCGTCGCTCTTTACTGTGGACCGCGTTGGCTCAAGCGGCCGTCTTGTTCTACATTGGTCTTTACCTCCGCATACGCCCGCCCGTAAGCGGTGAGCCGTTGCCCGCGGCAGGATACGTCGCACTCGCATGCATCTACATTTTTGCGGCTATATTCCAATTCGGATGGGGTCCTGTTCCATGGATCTACGTTGCAGAGATCCCGACCTTGAGACTTCGCTCTTTGAATATCGCGACTGCTGCTTGTACACAATGGCTTTTCAACTTCGTCATTGCAAGGACCACGCCAAATATGCTTGTGACTCTTGGGTCAGATGGTTACGGGACCTTCCTTCTTTTTGGATCTTTCTCGATCTTGATGTTCGTATTTGCCTGGGTCTTTGTTCCAGAGACGAAAGGGATGTTCCTCGAAGACATGGACGACCTCTTCGGCATTCTCGAGCTAGCACAGCGCATGCTTGACGAAGCTCAGCTAGAAAATGACGTCCCTTCACGACCAGAAAGCTGGGCTGGATCTCCTAGCTTCATGCGACAACGATCTAGCAAAGTACACTCTGTGGATAAAATTCAAGAACTATCTCCTGCGGGATAGGGCTGGTGACAGCCAGCCTTCGCTCTTGAGTGCATACTGTGCTTACGCCTTGGATATTTAGGAGAATACCCTTTCATGATCTGTCGCTCCTTAGCGATCAATTGAGCTGCCAGTGTATTCACGACACATTACAGTAGGTCCTGAAACACTTTTTCTAGGGGTTTATTTGTACATCGTTCATTGCTTTGCGTGATCCGCTCGATACCCTCAACCAAAACGACGTTCATCCAAACAACGGAGCGACCTGTCTGGTGGCCTTCGCTACCAAATTATCCCCGTTCTATGATCTTCCAAAAACCTCCAGCTCCGACCAGGTCAGTTCCCAGGCCCTATCCAAAACTCCGACGCCGTATTTTCCCCGTCGCCAACCCAGGTATAGCACGCGAGCCGATTCTCGCATGTATGAGACAGGTTGGAAAGGGCAGAAGGGAAAGGGACTCTGCTCCCCGCCAAAGTCAGCGTTGCGCGCAGCAGATAGGGATGCATATACTGGTTGTAGGAGCACTGCTTGCAACTGTCTACCTAAGGAGAAGAGGGCATCTATATATGTACGTTCGACTTTCCTCGCCATCTTGCCACCTTGCCACCTGGGGCTCACCCAGCTCGGACCCCTTAGCTACCCCTGTGTAGCTGAGCCTCTAGCTAACCTCTGTATAGCTGAGCCTGTACGAACCGACGAGAAGCAACTGAAACGCGGCCTACTCACAACAGTTAGCTCCACGCACGCTCACTTGGCACAACTGCAGAAAACTTGCCTCGATTCGGGCCTGCACATGGCGCACAAGGGCATCGCAGAGGTTGGTCCTGCCCGAAGATTTATTCCCCCTTGTGGACAGCATGCGGAGTAGCGAAGGAACAGGCATCGTGCTAAAGCCGGGAGTTAATGTCAGTGTTGTGCTAAGATATTTTAGCATATGAAGCGGTAGACGCAAGGCTAGCTTGGCGGACCGTTTGTCGAGTGTCCTCGGAGAGAGAGGCGCTACCAGAGGCAACAGTTCACGCACTGGAGCAATGCAGGGGGAGCGAAAGCGCGGAAGCAGAGTCACGAGCGCGGGAGAACCAAACCGACCCGTCCGGTTTTATGTGCTGGGAGTGCAAGAAGCCCTCGAGGACTTGTTCCGCATCCTGCCACGAATGTAGGCCCAGCTTGCTTGCATGCTGCACGAAGTTCTGTGTGAACCAGTCTTTCTCTTCGATCTCCGGGCTAAGAAGTGATCCACGCTGCTCAGCAAGTGCTCCAACGTATAGCGACCATAAACGAAGCCTTTCGTACGGATTGGCTGTGGGCCCTTCATCAAGAGCCAAGATCCGTCGTAGGCGCGGCAGTAGTCTCCACCCAGTGTCATGTGTGACAGCTCCTCCGCCAGAAAGCCAAGAGCCAATAGCCACCGCTTCGACGCCGAAGCAGCAGCGCGTCCAATATGCCGCCGCAAGGCAGATACACGCTTCCACGTTTTCTCTCCGGCCAAAGCTACCGGTGACCGTTTCGTTTGCGGAGGATGTCGCGTCGGCGTAATGATTCATGAGACGGCCAATGCAAACGTGTGAGTACATCATCGGCCAAGCAAAAGTGTCGCCGCTGGCACTTGGTGGGCTAGACATGACCCATTTCAAGACCTCACTCGTTTTCCGCAGTTCAACGAAGATGTCTCGGAGTGTCTCATTTTCAATCGAAGGGTCCACTGTTCGCGACCTAACTGCTGTGTTGACTTTCTCGAGCAAGCTTTTGTCTCCGTCCATGTACTCGGGAAACTGCATGGGCACCCACTCGCCAAAGTCGATCACTGGTTGGGCCAAGAAGGTCGTGGTTCGATGTATTTCTTCCCACAGGAATTGTGTACGGATCCTGCTATCAACCGCGGTGAGCCCTCCGCTTTTCCTAATAAGGTATGCGAGCATATCTGCATGAAGCCGGGCACCGGAATCGTTGTGCAAAATGGTTTCAACCGTCAGGAGTCCCATTATGGGCCGGAATAACTGAGCAAGGTCATCGTATGCTTTACCATCATGGCCCAACCTATGCCGGAGCAGCGCTGAGCTTTTGTTCTTGTAAATGAGTGCTTGTCTCGTCATGGCGGGGTTTCGGGCAACGGCTGCCATGACCATCGTCATGGCTGAGAGAAGCGAGTACCCGGTACACTCGTCTCGCAATGCGAATATGGCGTCGTTGAAGGCCGCAATCGCATTGGGCGGCCGTGTTACGCTTGACACTTCGATGTGATAACCGGAAGGTATTATGCAATCATGAAGAAATTTCAGTAGGTTGTTGACGGTGGCATTGATAGAGATTCCAAATGTATGGAACGGGTCTGAATTGCCCTTCTGCAACATTGTCTGAAGCGGCGAGGACAAGAAGGCGCGTTTTCGATCTTGGAGATGGGGGATACTGTGAAGGAGGTCTGCTGGTCGCCCGGCTCCTGTAGAAGGCGGGCGAGTACTCTCTTTTCTCCAATCATAGATAGCAAATCGAGAGCCCTGGCCATCTTTGGATCGCTTCTTCTTCTCGTCAGGGCCGTCCTCTAAAGGCCCTGCGTCACCATTCAGATGCTGTACTGCAAATCTCCTGAAGCGTGAAGAGTTCAACTTGTGTAGGCTGGCTTCCCGTCGCAGTCTCCGAGCAGTGCGTTGCGAATGAGAATTGATGACGCTCGAGCCAATTTTCGTCTTTGTGCCGGCTGCTGCTTCGTAGTTGACAAACAGGAATGAGTCAGCCGGTGCATCCGAGCCCGCCATCAGCTAAGAACTCATGGAGTACGGTGCAATGCGCTGGTGATTGGGGAAGCAATCTGCTCACCCCGGCCGTTGGGTGCTTATCTGCAAGGGCTTAAAAGTGTACTCTTTGCAGGGTGCCGGGAGAGGTCGAACCAAACTCACCGACAGCCATTATTGTTGAGACATGCTGGCAGTGAAGGTTGCTGGCCGGTTGGCATTTTCCGATTCTGTCGAGTTCGTCGAGAAGATTGGCCGGCCTGTTAGAGGCTTTCAGATTTGTTGGTGGGGCATTGGGTTCTTAACGTCCTGTTCCCGCCCTTTAGGTCTCGGGCGGGAAAGACTAGTTGGCTAGGCAGATCAGACCGGGCGATTTGACAATGGGAAGTATCTCTTTATACCTGTGAAGCTTTATCCGAAATGGCAAAAACAAGTGGTCGAAGCCATGTCACTTTCATCCGACTTTTGTGGCGCTTGGTTTTCGAGGATTCAGAACTCGTCATGATATGTACGGAACGTTCAGGGAAACATAGGAATAAATTCCCTTTGGTCAATGTTCGTGGGGGTAATTCTGATGCAGAGAGTCTCCTCACAAGACCTTCCACGTGTCAATGCCGTTCGTTTCACAAAATCCAAGCCTCAGAATGTCTACCTGTTCGCAAGAACGGTCGGAGATATGTCAGACAGAATAGCGCTATTCCCTTTTCAGGACTTTGCCGTACGTACGGCAAAGTCTGTCTTAGCCCTTCTTTCTGTTATAGGTCGCATTTCAGTTGCTACTCACCGGTTCGTACGCCCGTACAGGTTCACCTGGACAGTCCTAGGTGCCGAGGTAGGCCTCAGGCGGCAAGACGGCCTCAGGCAGCAAGGTGAGCCCTTTGTTCACATAGAGACATCCACTTCTTCTCAGGTAGACAGACGACAAGTTCATCCATCTCGATTTTCGGCCAGATTCTAATCGCAAGCTGAGCTTGCGACTACATAAACACCAGAAACAGCACTGGCATGACCGTGACCGGATGACCCGGTCATATACCCGATGACCGTGACCGATACCATGACCGCCAATTGACATACCCGTGACCTGACCTGACCGAAGGGGTCGGTCATGCGATACCCGTTCATCCTTTTGCCAAGAGTCCTAGTTGAGAATTCTAGTCTTCTAGAGCTCTAAGACTTGCTTACTAATCTCTAAGAAAGTGACACGCGAGAACTGGCCATTATGCTTACTAATCTTTTGGCAATTTCGTCCCTGCGGCGCCCAATTTCCCTCCCAGCCCGGTCATCTTCGGTCATCGGTCAATACCCATGACCTGACCGAGGAGTCAATGACCGCGACCCATCTTATCGATACCGTGGCCGAAAGGCCCGGTCATGCGCGGTCACGGTCATGGCAATACTAACCAGAAAAGTCTGACAAGATGGGAATCTTTGGACGTGGAAATATCTTCGAAGACGTTGGAGTTCACCAATTTTCTCGGAGGCCTGTGCGCAGATGGCAAAGCATTGTTTAGTGCTTTCTTTTTCCTCTTATATTTGCTCTTGCTAGTCCGAGGAGGCATATTTTGGACTTTCGTACACTCTTACCGTTGTCCAGGCCGCGGGTTGACTGGTGGGGACACAGGTGGTGAAGGGTTGGTGACGGATCTTCACTGAGCGCTGGCTCGAAGAGAGGGAAAAGGTGCTGGCTATCTTTGGCAAAGACTGTGTTCAAGCGATGAAACTATAAGACATCTTGTCAAGTTATCTCAAAACACATCTGGCTAGCCGGATTAGACATTGGCTTTCTCTATAGAGGGTGCTCTATGCTGTTAGGTATCAGGAAATCAATCAGACGACATGACGAATAAATAGCTAGTTTGCAACGAGCCCTGGACTTTCGGGTTTCTGACGACCGATACAGAGTACAAGAGGGCTGGCTTGGGCATGGGGCTGAGAGGCCCTACCCCTTACAAGGCTGAAAAGGATGGCCGAGTACATAGCGAAGAGCCGCTCTCGTCGCCTGCTCCCCCTAATGAAGAAAATAAACGGGTCCTGAACTACGCAACCGCAATGGGGACGAACGGCGGGACAGCACAAATAAACGGCAATACAATGCCCTCCTTCCGTTACGTGCCCGTCGGCCTGGTCTGCTGCTGTACTCATATCCTCAAACCTCGGTCTCATGCTGATCTCATTCCAATTTGAAGAATAGTCTAGCGCGGATTTGGCGAGCTATGAATCAGCACACTCTGACGTTGATCACTGAGGCAGTGGTTGAAATCTCCATTTCCTGATTCGCCATTTCCTTTGGAGAAAGATGATTCGATTTCCATCTTCCTTACGGAACTGCCTCTCGTGGCAAAATCCGGTGAACTCCGGGCCATACATAGGTATCTGTCAGCCAGAATAGGTATAGTACAGCCCTTCGCCCTTTTGTGGAAGTTGGTGTACACCTTGGCGTGTACGACGTCTGTCTTGGTCCTACTACCTGTTCTGGATAGCCCACGTTTCAGGTACAGTCTGTACACGTCAGCCAGGTACGTAAGATGGTGGTGGTGACGACGACTGTGACGACGATGGAACCCCCTAGATCACACAGGGTGGCTAGGTCTGAATGTACAAGTATCAGCTCGCTACCCAGGTAGACAGGGCAAGCAATACAGCATCTTCTGAGAGTAGTAAGGCCTACTGTTTCTTAAGGACTAGAACAAAAGATTTTTGGTCCCGTCAAAGCGACTAGATTTTCGATTTGAATTCTTATCGGCCTTGCGATTAGCCTATACGCTGGCTGATTCCTCCTAAGGCGCGAGCTTCAACGGTAAGCGGATGTAATGATGTCATTCGTACAAGCCACCGGGTTAGCCATGAGGAAGACAAAGAGGGAAATAAGGGGCTAGGGGCGCAAAGGTTTAGCCGTAAGATAAGCTGTTTGTTGAGTTGCAATTAATGCAGAATAGCTATGTAGCCACCTGCTCAATGCCAGCCGCCTTGTTAGCTGGGCCCAGGACAACAATTGTTCTTGTGCGCGCTTGCCGGCGCCATGCTGTAGACGGCAACTCACACTTATTCGGATTACCCAAAAGACTCAAGGCTTTAAGTCTCATTTTCAACCACACCTGGGCCAAGGCTCGGGATTTGAAGGCATCCTAGACACGAAGAGCTGAACCATACCCAAAGTGCGTTGGTGTGCCGTCACCGCTTCGCCGCTAGATCAGCCCGGGGTCCTAAAACTTTGCGTCATTGGCTGCAGGAACACAAAGGGTCCAGTACAAAAAAAAGCGCTTCAACTTTGACTTCTCATGCGCATCCAGACACTCATTTGCTCAGTTGATACTCGAACAATCAGTGTACTCCCTAGTATCACTGCGCGAAACTACAGAAGCCGTCGCCGTCATGTCTGTTAGTACATTCCCCTAATATTTCAGCTGACCCCGCCATAACGTTCGTCACTGACTCACTGACAGTTCTACACTGAGAATAAGGATGTGGGCAACAAAGAGAGCTTGGAGGATTGGCGAAGTACACACCCCTCCAATCTCAATCTTCCGCATCCTCACTAACACAACTTCTCCCCTTCGCAGTCCGCGGCTACAACCCCCTCACACCACCGAACCTCCTGCAGCATGAAATCCCCCAATCCCCCACCTCGAAACAAACCGTCCTAAAGGCGCGTAACGAATGTGTTGCGATAGTCCAAGACACCGACCCCCTGCATCGCCTCCTCGTCATCATCGGCCCCTGCTCTATCCACGATCCTACCGCTGCCCTGGAATACTGCGACCGCCTCCTCGCCCTCAAACGCAAATACGCCGACGACCTGCTCATCATCATGCGGTCCTACCTCGAAAAGCCAAGAACCACCGTCGGGTGGAAGGGTCTAATCAACGACCCGGATATTGATAACTCTTTCCAAATCAACAAAGGGCTAAGGCTGTCACGGCAGCTGTTTCTGGATCTGACGAGTAAGGGCATGCCGCTGGCAAGCGAGATGCTGGATACGATTAGCCCCCAGTTTTTGGCCGATCTGCTGAGTATTGGAGCCGTGGGGGCGAGGACTACAGAGAGCCAGTTACATAGGGAGTTGGCGAGTGGCTTGTCGTTCCCCGTTGGGTTTAAGAATGGCACGGATGGGTCGCTGGGGGTTGCGATTGATGCGATAGGTGCGGTGCGGCACCCGCATCATTTCCTGTCGGTAACTAAAGTGGGCCTGGCCGCGATTGTGGGGACGGTGGGCAACGAGGACTGCTTTGTCATTATGCGGGGTGGGACGAGTGGGACGAATTACGATGAAGAGAGTATTCGGAAGGCGAAGGAGAAATTGACATCAAAGGGGCTGAGCCCGAGATTGATGGTCGATTGCAGTCATGGGAATAGTGAGAAGGATCATAGGAATCAGCCAAAGGTGGCGAAGAGGTTGGCGGAGCAGATTGAGAATGGAGAGGAGGGCATTATGGGTGTCATGATTGAGAGCCATATCAACGAGGGTGGGTTTCATGCTCTCCTGGCATAGAGCCGTTATGATGAGGGTAATTAATGCTGACTTTTATCTATAGGGAACCAGAAAGTACTACCGGAGGGCAAGGCAGGGCTCAAATACGGGGTCTCGATAACAGACGCATGTATAGGCTGGGAAGACACAGAGAAGGTCCTCGAGATGCTAGCAGTAGCAGTGCGGAAACGGAGAGAAAGGTTGACGAAGGTGGCGAATGGGGTAAATGGATATGATCATTAAGGTGCCGATGTCATCTACTTGTTGAAGCTCCAGGGTTAGGTGGCGCAGTGCAAAAGTACATAGATGATGCTTATCGCTTTTTGCAAAGTCATACGGCTGTCAGTGAACCGGGCTAGCCGGAGGGAATAGCTCTTCCAGCAGGCCACAAGATCCGTAATGAGTCGTCTTTTGGTGCCTGGTTGCACCAATCTTTTCTTCTTCCAATTCCCAAAAACGTTCATAGAGTTCCCCTACCATTTGCCATAATAGTTTTCTGCACTGAAGGCGTTCCATGGCCTTGGTTGTTGCAGCTTAAAGTCATGTCGCTATCTGAGCCAGTAGGTGTGCCATAGTTTCTAGTGCATGACATGTGTGAAGCTTTCACTTACTAACCCCGTCCATCGGAAATCGTACTCTTTCAATTTCTCCAGCTTATCAGCTATGCACCTCTTCAAGACTCTCTGTAGTGAACCAGATCTGCGTGGGAACAAAACATCATAGCCCATATCTTTGCTCAAGTAGAACATTATCACTGTCTCTTGTGAATGGCGTCACTCATCCCTTTGCTATTGAAAGCAAGGCTTACAGGCCACTATTTGACACTTAGCAGCGTGAGATTTTCATCTAATTGTGCATCCAACTCGGCTAAAGGAGTCCTGAGCAACTGCGGCAGCCCACATCGACGGTATACTTAACGTGATAGAGCACTACAATATCTGGATGGAGTCTCCCCGATTCTTGGGTCAGGTCATGGGTGCTGCTCCCGCTGAACAAAAGGTCAAGCCGGTAACAGGTCTGAATATCTCCATAATGGACGTCCTGTTAAAGGATAGCGCTCAAGCCGTGCGCATCAGAAGTCAGAACTTCCAAAGTGGTCATCTAGTCTGAAATTGGTTAAGCCGTTGTGGAAATACGACGCCTAACTCTAGCTAAATGTCATCAGCCTGCATATTGCGCGTTTTTCAGCCTTGTATTCGAGGTACAGTTCTAGACCTAATCAAGAAGCGCTGATGTGAATTCTAGTGCCTGGACATAATGCATTGACCTATAAAAGGGAGGCTATTGCCACCATGGCCTAGGTCCGACTTGCAACTGACCGCCAGCTGCCTACCACGATACACCCGAGCACCTCCAACGTGATCACCATTTTATCATCCCATCATGCACCTCATACTAACTGGCGCGACCGGCCTGGTGGGGTCTAGTGTCCTCGCTCATATTCTCTCTCTTCCAGCTGGCCAAGTCACGCGTCTTTCCATGCTGTCTCGCAAACCCGTTGCCATGGCGGAAGCCGCAAACAAGCCCAACGTCAAATTCATACAACACGACGACTTCTCCTCCTACCCGCCAGAACTTCTCCAGGAATTGAAAGGCGCAGATGGCATAGTATGGGCGCTTGGCGTCTCGCAGGTCGAGGTGAACAAGGAAGATTTCACCAAAATCACAAAGAACTACACCCTCGAAGCCGCCAAAGCATTCAGCGGCCTTTCTGAAAACTTCAAATTCGTCTACGTATCTAGCGAAGGTGCCACGCTGACACCAGGGTTGTTCACACCGTTCTTCGGTCGCGTCAAGGGCGAGACTGAGGCTGCACTACTAGAGATTGGAAAGAGCATACCAAGCTTGAAGGTGTTCTCGGTTAGACCCGGTGGGGTGTATCCATACGCGCAACCAGAAGTATTGAAGGCCATCGCAGCGAAGCGGACATCCATAAGGTTCAAGGTGGTGGATCGGGTTATCTTGCCTATTCTGAGGGTTTGCTACGCAAATATGGTGAGCCCAACTAAAGACCTTGGCAGAGTCTTGACGAATCTGGCCATGGGTAATGGAGAGCCTCTGGAGGGTAAAGGTGTCGAGGGACAGGGGAGGATTATCACAAATGTAGGCATGAGAAGGCTTGCTGGAATTTGAGAACGCTTTCGAAACGAGTCGGCCAGTGGCTTTTGTCAGCCTTATGAACACTTCAGTTCGTCCGAAAGGTGGCGGACTTGATCTGAAGGAGATGGGAAGGCATATGTACAGCCTGCAATTTGTCACATTCAATAGATATCCAGCCCATTCCAGAACCCGAGCTGCTTTCAAAAAGACGGCGTCCGTCACGACTGCCGTCTCGCAAAGCGAACCTTCAATTCACTGCTGAAGTACAGTGCAGGTCTTCATCGGCGACCCTGGAGTATGTAGCCAGCTCCTAGTCCCTGAATCAGAATTGTCATTTCCCGTCACTGTTCCAACCAAAGCTCGAAAATTCAACAACCCTCTACTCGATACAGCATCAACAAGCTAGTGGACGAATCACAAGCCAACTCGAAATCCCAACCTTCATCAAAGTCTTGCTATCTAGTTAGTCTACTAGTCTGCTACCACATTCCTGCCTACTATACTTCGACACATCGGCGTTATACTGACTCAGCAATAGTCTCAACTGTCAAGATGCAAATCTCCTTGAATCTCTTTCTCAGCTTCATTTCCACCTTGACCCTCTTCGGAAATGCGCTCACTATGCCCCTCGACAATGCCATCGAAGCACGCCAACTCACCGTGTCGTGTGGGCCACTGTGGACTTATATTGGCCTCTGCCGCGCATTGGAGACACCTACTATTCGCCCAATTCTGACTATTGCTCCAACCCTGAAAGCTGCTACTGCGATGACGCCGGTATTATCTGTCCAAGCCAATATGGTGCTTGCTCAGGTGAAGATGTTGCGTATCATTGCGCAAGGTATCACCGCACGTGTCAGTGAAAGTTCCAGCTACAGGCTAGGAGTTGGGGTGACTGAAGGGTGATAGAGGGGGTACTGGGGACTGGTCAGCACATCATGATGCCGGGCGGAGAGAAATGGAGGCATTCATTCTTGTCGAAAATGGCTTTGGCCATGAGCAGCGTCCTCAGATGTGTGCAAATCCATAAAACGAGAGTAAAGCAATCGACGCTGTAGCTGTTGGCCAATAATCCGTGCAGCATTCAATGGGTAAGATGCACAGTGACATCAGTCGTAGGCACTAGGTAGGTGCCCCGGCGTATTCGTAATTTGGCTCTCCTTCGCCGTACTTGGCTGGACTGACTGACGGACCTATGGGAGAAAACGAGATTTGGCGAGTACAAGACGACGACACATGTTCTAGGACAAGAATGCGCCCTCCAAAGCCGCCTTCCTCCGGCTCCCCGCATGACAAGCCGCCACTTCGGTATCAAATGATCCGATTCGAAACGAAGGTCATGTCAGAACCCCTATGTCGGTTGTAAAATGACAGAAATTGCGTTCACTCTCGGAGCTTTTCTGTGCCGTGAGCCCGACTTTAGGGAGGTCGGGCGGACGAGCTCGCCTGTAGCTCCTGGTATACTGTACTTCGACTTCGAAGCCGACGCGTCGATCTGTCTGTTTCTGTTATTCATCAGTCTGCGTTCGGATGGATTCCAGCGCCGATTCCTTCTGCACATTCAAGGACGACTCGCTAACATATTAAAGCCCTCAGATGATAGACATTCTTTGCTGGTAAGTTCCTGATTGATTCTTCGAATAAGCAATTAGAAGCAAAAGGAGGTTAGTCTATAGAGGAACTGTACAGCCACCATGAGCGAAGGGCCCACGATGAAAGTTCTTCGGTACCACCCACCCGGCGGGCCCGACAAACTTCAGTACGCAGAGGAGCCCGTCCCTTTGGGTCTCAAGGACGGCGAGATGCTGATCAAAGTCGCCGCCGTTGGTGTCATCTGGACTGAGCTCTATTGGCCAATCTACCAGAAACCGGATGGCAGTTATGTCACGCATATACCGGGTCATGACTTCTCCGGCACCGTTGAAAAGATCGGCCCTGGTTTTGAGGGAAGCGAGATCCAGATTGGGTCTGAGGTCATATCTTTCACGAGTAAGCGGCAAGCCGAAGGAGCACTTGCGGAGTATGCGAAATCGGATCTAACGCAGACGGTGTTGAAACCGAAATCTTTGAGCCTGGTCGACGCGGCATCGTTGCCGTTGAGTGCGCTTACAGCTTGGCAAGCACTTTTCAATCACGCAGATCTGAAGGCTGGGCAGAGGCTGCTTGTGACGGGAGCTGCTGGGGGCACAGGAATCTGGGCTGTGCAGATGGGAAAGATGGTCGGTGCGCACGTTATCGGTACGGCGTCTTCACAACGCAGCTTCGAGCTCCTCAAGAGCTTCGGGATTGACGAGATCGTGGACTACAAGACAGCCCAGGTGGACGAGGTTGTCAAGGACATCGATGTTGTCCTTGACACCGTTGGGGGTACAGCGCTTGACCAGAGCTTGAAGACTCTCAAGAAGGGAGGAATGCTGATCAATATCAACGATCCCAGCTGCGCGGACAAGGCCAAGCCGCTGGGAGTGACAGGCATTTTCTTCATCGTGAGCATGAATACGGAGCAGATGTCGAAGATCAACGGGCTTATTGATGATGGGACTCTACGCACGGTTGTGGATTCGGTCTTTTCATTCTCCGAGGCTCGCAAGGCTTATGACAAGGGCGCTTCTGGCGATGTGCATGGGAAGATTGTGGTGAAGGTAGCTGATGAGTGAACCGCCCTAGGAACGGTGATCGCAATAGTTGCCCAGTGGGTTTTGGATAGCGTTACCAATTGATCCACGACGGAGATGAGCAGAGCGCTGAGAAGTGAACATGCTACGATTGTTGTTTGTGTTGGCTGTGTCAGATAGAAATGCACTCTTCTCTCAAACAACTTGCGGCCGATTGTGTTGAAAGGTCGGCTACTTCGCTGTATTGTATGACACGCCGTTACACACTCCACGGTCTCGATCACCTCATCACTACGACTATTGTGCTCCGTGATAATGAGCTTCCACGGGCTACTCAAATCTTTTCTTATATTCAGTGGCAGAGGCAGGTGTTGCAAGAGTATCTAAGGTACAGCGGCTAACTCTATTGAATCGACCTCTCGAGATTCTTGGTGAAAATCGAAAGAAGGCCATAGAGGCTATCATTTTCCAGAGAGCTTTATAGGATTCTAATTTCTTGGAGTCGTTTGTGGCAAATGAAATAGACGTGACTCGACTGAGGCCCAGCAATTTAGATGCATGCCAGTAGGGGTTGAAGGAGCATCCGAAAGCGGCGGCAAACCCCGGATTCAGCCGGGGCGTTTCGCCCAGATGTACCCCACACTCTTCCCAGCTTTGTACTTTGGCCTCTCGAGTTGCCAGCTTTTCCAAGTTCGAAACAAAACGTCGATCTGAAACCCGTATGACATCGCCTTGCTGCACCGCCACCACTGATTGCGTATTGCTTTCTCGCGTTGGATACATCATCCTGCATTCCTAGATGGGCTTCTGATTTATCTTGCTGTTTGTTTTTCGCTTTTTCTGAAACCAAAAGCTGTGCTTTAGTCTTGGAGTTGCGCCTAAACATTACTCATGAACATATACTTGTTGATAATACCTTCTGGCAGCCCAGACTGTAGTTCTTCCAAGTCGGCCTAACCCCAGCTTCCATCGTTCCGTCTCCACGTGCCGTTAGATCAACGTGCCACAGCAGGTCCCACGTGGTTGGGTGTGACACGAGCTTCAAGTCCCTCTGTCGGATCTCGGTCCTAGTACTTGCTATAAGGGCACGATGTACAGCCATATATCCACGCACTTCTCCTCTCTCGTCCTTGGCCTCTCTCTCGTCGCTCCGCCTGCATTTGCTTCACTGCTTGATATTCTTCCCCGTGCAGTACAAACCACAGTCGTGGCCACCGTCACTGTGCAGCCACTTTCGGTAACCTCTGTTCCAGACACTACGTCTTATACCAATTCAGAAAGCCTTCAAGCCGACATACTCAATAGCACTAACTTCTACCGCTACGAGCACAACGCTACAGCGCTTACTTGGAACTCCTCCTTGGCGTCCTTTGCCCAATCGTGGGCCTCACACTGCCGGTGGCAACACTCCGGTGGCCCATACGGCGAGAACCTTGCAGCGGGATATCCGAATGTGGCCACAGCTGTTGATGGCTGGGGTAACGAGAGGGCAAAGTATAACTTCAAGACTCCTACCGGCTTCTCGGAGGCCACTGGACATTTTACACAACTGGTGTGGAAGAGTACAACAAGTACAGGCTGTGCGGCCGTAAACTGCACGGGAAAAGGTGGGATGGACGGCTTCTTTTTGGTGTGCGAGTACTACCCGCCAGGAAATGTTGTTGGAGATAACAATGCCTTCTTTGTTCAAAATGTGCAGAGTCAGATACACAACAGTGGGCCGACGGGCACGAGTACCGGAGTAGCGATGAGCACCACAACCGCTATTTCTACCACGAGCCCGACGGGACAGACTGGTCTGGGAAACGAGGGGACACCAGGTCCCACAGCGCGGGGTCTGTGGACTTTGGCAACTTTGGTGGCGGCCTTGGGCCTTGCTAGTGGCATGATTTGAGCGGAACCGAATTTTGTGCGAACGGTAGAGCGCCCGGGAAACGCTTCTGGTGGATGTTAATTGACGGATTTATGAAAGCAACGCCTCATGATCGCGAGCAAAAGGACAGACTACGGAATTCTAGTGCAGCGTGAATGCGGCAGAGGCCTAGATGAGGAATAGCATGGTGGACATGAGCATAGTGGCGAGTGCGAGCTAGTTGCAAAGATCAAGTGATTCGTCAAGTCCAGGAGTTTAGGACGCTGGAAAAGCAGAGCAGTTCTGGACGTAAGCCAGTCGTCGTTAAAGTCAGTGAGCCTTATGTGGCCGCTGTAATGTACAAAGCACATGCCGGCGGATCAATCAGAATCGTCGTTTATCTTCCACTTAACCTATCATTCTATGCATCAATCTATCACTAACAAAGCAGTCAGGGTCGCTTCTTCCCGCTTACAAAACATCCCAGACCCTAGTGTCGGCGCTCTGATATCACGATCAATTGTCTATTTGCTGCGCTAAAGTGGATGATAATTTCAAAAGCAGATCCGCGCCCGGGTATGCAACCTTCCTTCAGTCAAGCATACGACGACCTCCTTAAAGACCACTTCCGCTTTGACCCGACCACAAATGTACTGTCAATGCTCCACATGCGCACACACTTGCGCGCACTTTGCCACTGCCAGTATGTCGATCTAGTATGCATGTCGTCCACGGCAAACATCGTTGGGAGCTCTAGCTGCTACCAGCACCTCCGCTGCCGGGGCCCTTATTGCCAGTCCCTGTATCCTAGGCTACCCCCGTCTTCTTCAATACAGTCAGAGAGGCATCTAGCTCTGAGATAACCTTTCCCGTACGTTTGGTGCTCGCGGAATAGGGTGTCCAGGGTTCGTGGTTTGCGGAAGTATTCCGATACTGCTGGAGCTGGTAAGACAGGCCTTTAGAGCCACTTAGACCAGAGCTAGAGGAGCGACCATCACCGGCAGGGGAGACTAAATATGAGGCAGGTCAGAATTGATATAAGAGAACGAGCCTCCGAATGGAAGGGTATTGGGAGGCGTCTCACAGGATGGGTTAGACATTGTCTTTGAAGCTCGACGACTCGAAGCCTTTAGGTTTTTTTTGGGATGTTAAACAATTAAGGCGGCGAAAGGAACTGACTGCTATGGATTGAAGAAAGGCAATAGCGCAGCCCGTGGGAATGGGAAATCATCCTTATGTTACGGATGTTCGGTGTCATGATTGATCTTTTTGCGCGCAGAAACTCCCTCCGCTGCCGCAATGCTGGACGTCCCTGTTGGATGCGATGAGGACATCACGAAGTTCCTGCGCGCAAAAATGTGTCTTGTCCGCCGCAAAGCCGACCAATGAAATAATCACAGAAGACAAGGACAGTACAGCCTCAGAAAAGCAATATGGACCTACTCAGAGCATCTTGGCACGGAAAAACCGGTCAGCGCCGAAACATCGCGCCCACCGCTACAGGACAAAAGAGTGGAAGTAGCGGAATCCCACAAGCGAACCCAGGCAAGTTTCTCTCGCTGTAATCAAGGGAAATGACTTTGCTGGCCACCGATAGATGACGTGGACGCAATTTCGGTGGCAAAACAACGAATACGTCTGTGTTTAATTGAGAAGGTTGTGGTCAACATTTCAGCGGAGACAGCTCACCGCTGGAAATGTGGGGCATTTAGTCCCCGCCCTGACCTAACAATAAAGCACAGTATTTTTGAGTACAAGCTAGACCTCACTCGTAACTTGGGGGAAGGTGGCCACTAAATTCTTTCCTCCTCCATGGGACTAACTGGAACTCGTACTTAGAAATCAAATGCCCACATTTCCGGGTTTCGTCAAGCTCTAAGCTGGACGGTTTGATGGTGCTGGAAAACCTCAGTCAGGTAACGTGGGACGACAAGTAACCTACCTAATCCATTAGTAACCGGAAAACCTGTGAGAGTGAAGCGGCGTTAACTGCATTAGGTATGGGCGATCTACGACTCTGCAAAAACAAGGGTCCTTTCGGAAGCTGTCACCACTCAGGCACTTTCCGTTCCATTGCCAGCAACACACATCATGGTTTCGATTTTGCAGCATGCCTGCCTTAGGCAAGGCGTTTCTTCAAGAGTTATTGTGCATCTAAGATGTCCAGAAGCCCTCTATCTCTGTCGCGCTCTCGATTCGACTACCTCCATTGCCAAGTTGGCCCCACGCTACTCGGGTAAATCCAGAGCCTTCGATCCTGAGGGACACCCTACTCAGCACTCGCCGCTCTTTGGAAGCAGGGGCCAGCCCCCATTCTTGCGTCCACCCTCACCTTGTCCAACCTTCAGTGAGCTTTAACATCAGGGATATGTGACGGGGCAAGTAAAGTGAGACCAGGGACCAATTGTGGAAGAGAATCCATAAAAGCGTGGTAGCTCGAGATCAAAAGTGTCCTGTCAAGTGTCTGGGCCAGAGCAAGTGAAGCGGGGTCCGCGGTCATTACCTCGACGACAGAAAAATCAGGAGGCTTTCACCTGCGGCACCTCGTCAAAAGCATAGATGCTGGGTCGTCTCCTCTCTACCTCCATTCCGCCTCATAATCTCCCCGGCACGCACGCATACCTTCAGAATGCTGCGCACAGCGATAAAGTATGGCCTTCATTCGCCCTCCCTAACCCTTTAAATCCCCGTCCCTCCAGCGCCAATCACGAACCTCACGGAACTCGAGCGCAAAAGAAGATGGCAAGCCATTTCTCACAGAAGTTTGATTCGTTGGGGAAGATGCCACTTGGGCCCATATTTAACAAGGGTGGACGACCACCGAAACAGTGGCCATCCTCTGGCCGCCGACTCCTTGTGAGATACGCTACGGCCGCCCACCAAAACTTTACCTTCATCCAGCAGGCTTTGGAAGGGAGCGATTTCACCGTCAGGTAGGAAGCTCGATGTGGTGTGAACTTATTTTGGCTAACGATAAAAGTGTTCGACATATTCACGGCAAGATCAGAGAGCTATTTGGTTCTCGAAAAGTTGGAGATGATGGATACGACGCAACGCTGAGACCCAGGAATAGCGACGAAATGAATCAACGCATCAGGGCATTTGTCGAGTGCAAAGAGCAGTGGTATATGTTGAAACGGCGCGCAGTAATGCAATCCAAAGCTTCCCCGAATGGCGTTGACTCCTGCCAAACAAATATGCCAAGACGAGAGGATCCGTGTCCAAATGACACTCAGCTGGATAGCTTGGTGATTTTGGCGGATACTGCAAAATCGCTAGGATTTCCCAACTCCGATGCGTCTGTCGAGACTTCCGATTTCGACTTCACTAGTGGGTTCGACTTCACAATTGACTGTAACCTTGGTGGTATGGACCTCCCAATTGACTCTAACCCTGGTGGGATCGACTTTCCAATGGACTATAACCCTGGCGGGATTGACCTTTCAATGGACTATGACCCTGGTGGGTTCGACCTTCTAATTGACTACAACCCTGGAGAGTGGGGCGAGTTAAACGCAAGCCGCTTTTCATGGTCTGATGGTGGCTGTATCTCCGACCAAGTGCACAACTCGTCGGCGGGATCCTTCACAAGTACAAATTCGGTTGCAGGCTTTTCCCGAGCTTTCCAAAGACGAGCCCGAAACCGTAAGAACCAACGAGCTTCCCGTATGTGTCAGGCCAACAGCACTGTTGTCGATGGAGGAAGTAACATTGCTTGCAGGACAACGTAAGCGGCAGACAGATTCTCCTTCAGGAGGAAGTCAGCGTACAGACCGCGCATCTCAGGTTAGTTGACTCTTACGCGGCAAACGGATGCCGACCGCGACTGACCAATGCTAGGCCTGCCAGAGTTGCCGAACGAAAAAGCTGAAATGCAGGGCTGCGAAACTAGGTTGTGACAGGTGCCTCAGCATAAGGTCAGAATGCGTATATGACGAGAAGCCAGTCTCGAGAAGGAATCTCTCTGACAGGTGCGTTCCCCGGGCGTGGTTCAAGCTGTAAGCCGCTAATAAACATCACAGCTCTTACTCCCTCCGTCGTACGTTTGCCTCTTCGTGGTCGATGTCGTCAAAATCATCTCTTTCTTTACTAGAAGTATCATCCCTACGGATGCAAGATGAGGCCTCGCCTCTGACCTATCCTCAACAAGACGGAATCAATACTTTTGGACTCCCTGCCTTCAGCCCTGCCGACCTATCCCACATCGGTCCAGATAATAGCCCTCACACGTCACCGCCGCATTTCCCTCAGAACCACAGTCTCTGTGTAAGCCCAGAAGCCATGCTGGCCCAAGATAACATAGGAGATAACATAGGAAAGAACAACCACGATGCGGTTCCAGATATCGACGAATTACTTATTGGCGGCTCATCACTACCATCAATTGTGTCCTCGTACTCACCATCACCTGCACGAGAGACGAGTGCACACGAGGTACATCCTTCTATGTCACCCCCAATTGAACACAAAGAAAGCGAAGTCAAAAGATATTTACGGTGTAGATTTTCTGGCCATGCACCTACGGGCCTATCTACATTGTTGTGTCCTAAGGCTAAGACAGACCTTTCGAAGGCGGGATTCAGATCGTCGGATCATTTCAACCTCTACAATATCTGCTTTGCACTTTCAGCATCATTTATGGACGAATTATTTGATCCGGACTTACACCTTAGCCCCGCCACACTGGCTCAGGAGGTGGTATGCAAACAGTGCTCCGATGTCACTTGCGTTCAAGAGGAATGCCTACGCGACCTGTCTTCCCAAGTGTCAGCAATTGATGATACTCTATGGATCGATGCGCAAGGCAATTCGAATCTTCACCGAGCTGTGCAACACGGTCGTAAGACATACGTAACGAAGCTTTTGGACCTTGGCGCTGACCCATGGGCGGAGAATGGAGAGAGTATGAACCCGGCAGTTTACGGCTGGGGTTTCCTCATACTGCATAAAGAAGATGACCGCAAGTATGCCAACATCTGGCTATGCATGTTTCGAGTCTTGGAGAAGCAACGAGAGATGGCCAAAACGAAAGTGGCGATGCCCTATTGTCCCTGAGTGCGCCGGTTCGTATGGTACGAGGGTTGTTCTTTCCCATAGCCTTTGGGTTAATGCCCTGACAGGCTGGGGGGATAATCTAAGAGAAGTTATTCCATGAACCCTTTAGCTACGAGTTGCCATAACGTTACGACCTTCTCTGTGCTAGGCGTTCATACCTGCCTTTCCTTTTGAGCCGCCCTCTCTCTACAGGAGACCAGAGTCATCGCTTTCGACTCGCGGGAGCTTGGAGGATAAGGTTCTGATCGATTCCCACAGCTTTAATGCGAGATGTCGCAACCCTCCTGCAAGAGCATCAACCAAGCCTTGTCTATTTCACCAAGTCCACTTAAGACCAACTGTCGCAAGGCGAGGTTACCTCGGTGGTTGCTGTTACGCGCAGCAGACAGGTGTGCAATGAAATAGATTGTGGAAGCACTGCTTATTCTGTAGGGACTGTCTAGAGAAGGAGATCTATATGCTCGTAGTGCTGTGCGCCCTGTCGGCAACGCCTTATGCTCCCGAACGCCCTGCACACCCCCCTTGGTGACGCCTTGTCGCTTGACTGGCGACGCCCTGCTCGCAAGGCTCACCGGAACGCGGCCGACATGCAACATTTGCAAGGCCGCTATGTTTCAACTTCATCCACAACCCCCCATCTCATTCTATTCCATCTTGCCTACCCTAAACCTCAACAATAACACATCGCCTACACAAAAACAGGTAAGGTATTCAGCACAGCCATAAGCATAGGCAGCGTACACCTGAAGTAGCTCTCCTACTACAAACGGGAACTCACTCTCGCCATCGGTAACAACCCACCAACCTTCTTAGGATGTGTTCCGGAAATCGGCAAACACATTCTCAAACATGCCAAAGAAGCTCTTGTCACCTATGTAGCCTTTTTACTGGAGCGATTATGGCCTCGCGATACGTGGACGGCAGAATCCGCCATCACGGCCCACCTGATGTCAGTGGTGAGGAGGCTAGACCACCGATTTAGCAAGAATATGGTGAGGAAAGGGAGCGAGGCATGAGGAGTCCCTTTGCTAGGGCCACGTGGTCTGCGAAGGTGTAAGGGGGCCCCAACCGATCGATACTTTGGAAAGTAGGACACTGAGGAGGAATCCCGCTCCCAGTACTGCTGTTTTTGTCCGCATTGATATCTGACCGAGGCGTTTGCGCACCCTGTTCTGCGGTCGTAGAATGATCTTGGCCTAAGGCATTTCAAGTGGATCGATCGATCTAGTTCACCTTCTAAGAAAAGTCGCCACCAAAGCCACAACCGGATTTGTAAAACACTCTTCAATTGGAAGGGAGATTCCGCCAGGGGCAGGTCTAGAATTCCGGGGTAAGGAAGAAGGTTAATCCTCGGCAATGGTCACCAGGTTTCCCCACAGTTGGTCTCTTAGCTACTTATTAGATGCTGGACCACATTATCTCTGTGACAACTTCGAGGAGTTCATCTCGTAGAACTTCTCTCAAGGCGTCTGGCGTTACTGGCGACCAGATGATAAAAAGGGTTGCGGAACCCTTCCCCAATATCCCCCAGATCATTTCCACGCTGGAGCTGGAAGCGCGACTAATCGAAAAGCTTTAGCCCATTGATTGCTGGCTCAGGAAAGATACTGTCCAATTACGTGTAGAGAGAATGGCCGTACCGAAGCCAGGAGAGGACCGTGGGGATGATACATTTCCAATCCGGCAGCTAGCCGTACTGGGTGTGATTTACCTGCTTCCTAAAGATACAATGAAGAGAGCTGATCTACCCTTCTAGCTATCTGTCGACTCGCAGAACCAATCGCCTTCACCTCAATCCTCGCATACACCTATGTGATGGTCAAAGACTTCCAGGGCGGCGATGACACCAATGCCTCCTTCTACGCGGGCCTCCTAGTCTCCGCGTTCGCTGTCGCCGAAGTATGTACGGCTATGACCTGGGGCACGATCTCTGATCACTATGGTAGGAAACCTATTGTACTAATCGGCCTCGCTGGCACAGCCTTGTCAAGTTTGATATTTGGCTTTGCCACCAATTTCTGGGTCGCATTGGCTGCTCGAGTAGTCGGTGGCCTGCTTAATGGCAATGTGGCCGTCATGCAGACCATGGTTGCGGAGATGTGCAAGAAACCCGAGTGGGAACGTAAGTGGACAAATCGATATGTCACGCAACACAGATTGCTTACTTTACGCAGCCAAGGCGTACGCCATGCCGCCGTTCATGTGGTCACTTGGAACGATTATTGGAGCTGCGATGGGAGGGTATCTGGCGCAACCCGCCCGCTATTATCCCTCCTTCTTCCCTCCCGACGGTCTGTTTGGCAAATACCCTTACCTCCTTCCGAACCTGGTCGCCGTAGGGTTCATCTTAGTAGCAATCATCCAAGGATACCTTTTCCTCGACGAGACAAACCCGAGGTTCCAATCTCGGTCTCGGCCTGCGGAGGAGGAAGAGAGTGGACCAGTAGACGAATACACTCCACTGCAACCGACTGTACGGAGAGAATCAGCCACCGACATCTTGAGCACAGGCCATAGAAGGCCCTCGTTTATTTCAGGGAGCATGCCGACGATGTGTGAACCGAGTTTTGATCTCAGGAGAGGTTCAGTAACTACTATTCACGACGTCAAACCGGTAGCCTCGACAATCGAACACGTTCAAGAAGACGAGGACCCAGCTATGCCCATTAAAGCCTTCAACCACGACGTCATAATGTGGATCATTGCACTCATCATCATGTGTTACCATCAAATGGCATATGCGTCGCTATTGTCAATCTATCTCCTCGATGAGCCAGAAAAGTCGAGTTCTATCGACCTGAAGGGTGGGCTAGGCTACACTGTGCACGACGTCGGCACCTTTATGTCCGTCAACGGAGTGATCGCACTTGTCATCCAACTCACTATCTTCCCTGTCTTTGTAGGGAGAGTGGGAGTCTGGAACTCGCTTGTCTCTCTGCTTATCCTCTGTCCCATCACTTACGTCTTTGTTCCATTTTTGTCCGTCCTCTCCAGGTCTGACCTACCTGTGGGGATTTACGCCATTCTCGTCCTCCAAAATTTCTTCGTGATCATCATCTATCCTTGCCTCTTGATTGCGCTCAAGAACGCGGCTCCTTCGTCCTTGGTGCTGGGCAAGGTCAACGGATTGGCCATGTCGGCCTGTTCCGGTGCGAGGACGGTCGCTCCACCTCTCTCGGGCTTCATCTACGACGCTGGTGGGTCGGCAGCGGCATGGTGGAGTATTACAGCTGTGGCAGTTTTGGGGGCCATCGAGCTCTGTTTCATTGCGCGACCAAATGACAATGCAGATGTCGTTGTGGAAAATGTTTTAAGGCGTAAGAGCGCTGCAGAGCCGTCGATGGGCCGCGTTTGTGAAGAGCCGGAGAATTAGAATCAAATATTTGGCAGTCTTTTCCACTACCTGCTTGGTCAGTTTGCGGCGTTTGGCTGATCATCTCTAATCAAAATGAGAACAATGCGACTTTCAACTTCCTCTAGAGGGGCATCCAACTCCAGCCTAGACATGGTCCAATCCACCTTGACCTCCGAAGAGGACACAGTTAGGTCGTAAAAGGTGCGGGACGATGAGCGCAGCTTGGCTCATGGACCCCTGTAGCAGCGCCTTGTTGCCTGCAAAGGTGGTTCGAGCAACCGATAACTATGCGAATGAGGGGGTTCGTAGCTGACATCAGTCTCTGCGACACTGCGTAGTCGCGAATAATGACGAGTGGAATTGCATCAAGCTCGTGGCCGATCAATATCGGAAAGAATCATTCGGGCTCGAAGTGTGACTTCATATCACAAGCCGTGTCGAAGAGCGCATTTTGTCATCGTGGAGTCCGCCAACAATTGAAGCGTTGATCAATGGAGTCTTGGATCTACGCGTCTGCCCGGCCACCATTGAGTAAAAGAGAAGCAGTAACATCCAGACCAGTGCCCACAGAGTTTGAACTTTCAAGATGCGCTCATAGACCTCCTGTAGCTTGTCGAATACCAAGACATCTTGACCGTAGCCTGCGTGAATATGACCGAACACATGTACTCGCGGTCTCACTCTCCAAAGTTCATTCAGAAGATTTTCGTCGCCAAAGCCATCAAGATCGAGATAGAAACGAGGTGGAGAATGTGTGACTAGCACATCGGTATTGTCAGGGATGGTGTTCGACCACCTGTCTTCACCGCGCGGGTACTGAAATGCCCAGTTGCCCTGCTTGCGTGTCCATGGGCTTCCGTAGACTTTGAGGATTCGACCGCCGGGAAACGTTAGAGAGGTACTGCTATTCTGTAGATAGATCAAAGAGCCCCATTTCAGTGCGTCTCGGCCGTCACGGTCAGCAGCTGTGGTTGATTTATCTTTATCAAGAAATAGGTCATGGTTTCCAGCAACGACAACCTTGTGGGTATGTGGAAAGGTATTGAGCCAATCGAGCGTTTTCTGCAGTTCACTTAACGACCCAGATTGCGTGAGATCGCCAGCATGTATCAATAGATCACCAGGAGGTATGTGCGGTTGACAGTTGTGGGTGTCTGAAATGCAGATCAGCGTCAGTGGAGACGTGGTGGTTGGAGGATTTCGAACTGGTAGCGGCCAGGCATAATACAGGCTCCTTGCAGCTGAACAGACAGGATTAGCAATGATCTTTTCTACCCAGGAAGGTTCTTGTCGGTGGAACAGGGCATCTAGTCCAGCCATCGCTAAATGTCATGGATATTATGAAAACGGTCCTTTCTTTTTCCTTTTTCGATTTTTGGGCGCTTTTGATGCAAATGTATGCACCAAAATTAGTTGCCCGACTTGGCGCCAAGCTCAGATCAAATGACACAAATTACGCAATCCCAGCACCCAGTATCATGGCGAACTTGAATATGCCCGAAACATACCCTATGCGCTGGAGATCGCAGTTAGTCATAGCGACCGTTTCTGGCTCTCCTATCGGCCTCCGAAGCCATTTTAGCTCTCCTACCTCGGCTATTAGCTCACTGTGTTGAGCTCTGCCAACTCCTTTGAACCCTTCAAGCCTATTGCTGACGCTCTTGGTTCAATATCATGCAGTCACGATCAAGGCTCGACCAATCTCAAGCACCAAAAACCGGGTTCTCCTGCAGTCAAACGGGGGGTTGTTCGCATAAATCTACCCTATATAGTCTATCTGGTGACATGGGCTTGATGGAGTAGAGAACTATATTGGTGCAGCTTTGGATGGAGCCGAATGGGCTAAATGATCAGGAGTGACAAAAAGCTCGGCCAGGCATGGCTCGAGTCCAAGGGCTGACGGCTCGTTGGGGGCCTAATTTCGCAACTACATCGTCACCTGGTCGAGAAAACGGCGAAAACTAGAAGCTATTGTCGGTGGCGGAGTGTCGAGCTATCATGATCTCTTAGATTCCGGGTTGGATAGCGGTGAGTAGGAAAGGTAGCTCACATGATTCAGTTTAGACATGAACTATTCCAGTAGGATCCTGAAGTGGCGGTCTTCACCCGCTGAGCAGCGTAAGGCAGATTCAAACTAGGAGCTCAGATTCTAATCAGCTTGACTGATAGAAGCAGTGCAGGGAGAGAGACCCGGAGGAGACGCGAATTGACCAAAGAGATTCACGAGGTTCGCTGTCAGTGAATCTCAACACTATACCCCTAGCAGGTTGAACTACATGGCGCAGATTAATGTCTGCATGGGTAGAGGACAATGGAGCCGGGATAGGCCAGCTCAGAGGCTACTAATATCACGCTGACTCTCACATGGAGGATCTAAGACCGCAGAGATTGATGGAGCAGGCATAACCCACTGGACGAGTAGACTCATCATAAAGGAGGAGAGAATTTTTCTCTGCGTATAGTGGCCTGATCGCGATCAATCTTCGGAGTCCTATTGATGGGAGCTGCGTGTGTCTCTAATTTCGTCCTGGCATGGCTGTTCATCTCATGTTTGGTCCTGTATCTAGATAGATGTGCGACTACCGGACCAAGGTCTTGCTGCCAGTGGAGTCCTGGAAGCAAACATTGTTTGGTGGTGACACGAAGTGGCCACACTACTGATGCACGCCACATAGCAAAAAAATCGCATTGACAATGAAGAGAGCAACGCGTGATTGAAAGAAGTGGGATCTAGAGTTAGCCGCCGACCGTTGGTTTAGCGTCGTAGGCGTGCTGGTGGCGTCTCGTCCCCTATCGCTTCAAACCTAGCGGCAACATAAACAAGCTGTCGAGCCCCTCCAATTCCAATCACTTGATGGCGATGAATGGAAGGAAGGCCAGCATTGCGCTTCCCCTTAACGCTAGAAAGTAGCAATGCTCCGGGAGGTAGATTTGGCACCGCACACGTTGGTAGTATTGGTGGAGCGAGAGAAGGAGAACTGAATTGTGGTGCAATATGGATGCGCGTGAGAGCATCTGACTGGACAATGAAGGAGCTTCGCAACGTACAAAATCTCAGTCAGGCAATGCGGGCTCCTCACGATGGTATGATAAGCCTAGGCGGCAGGACTTCAGCAGGGCCAAGCGGGTATCCAACGAGGTCAGGGTGGCAGAACAGCCCAGTGTCTGTATAATGGTAAGGTGGCCAAGACCAAGACCTACTTTCGTATTGGACAGAAGTTAAGCACTCAAGCTTCTTTCCCTGCATTCTTTTGCAGAAGCCAGAGGTGCGACAACATGCAGAAATCGGGGGATTGGTTATCTACAGCTGTAACTGGGATTTCATCGTGCTAAAGGTCTGTACAATTCATCTTGAATTCGATCGCATTGGACTCGATGTCCAAAAAGGACAAAGTGCATGACAATAAGGGGTGATTAGGGAGGTCAAATAGTGGCTTGTAAGCTAGTAATCCCGGCAAAGTGCCAATTGAGTTGCTTGAGTCTCTGGTTGGTGGATGCCCGAAGCGTCCGGGAAGTTTCGTGCCCACGCCAAACTTAGGCTCGTTCCAGCTCGTCGGACACAACATCCATCGATTCACATTCTGCATTGTTCCTTGACACTTTCCAGCTATTCGACCCAATAGGCATATATTTTATCACATCCTAGCACATGAAAATTCGAATTTTTGCATGCCCAATAGGTGAATCGTCAACTTGTGGTCACTGCACCACTAATCAGCAAGAACTGCTCCATTGCACACATTTCCTAATCCTCGCATGGCTATGCTGCCACCAGATCGAGTTTTGGAGTCGAAACAACTCTGTGTGACAGAGGCAGCAGATGTGTGACAATGCTGGGAAGGGCTGCTTGTGCATTGGCTGAGACTAAAGCCACGTAAAGCCATCTTGTGTTGGGGCAAGATCCTAGCATGCGCCACAACAGCCCCTGATCTCTTGTCTCTGCGAAGCCGCTCTGAGGCATGACCTTATGATGGACTCGGGATGTGGCGTCTTTATGTTGCACATGTACAGAATGCGACCGAACGCTTTGCTCGAGAACCTTTTTCTTTCAGATAGCCTTTCAACAATAGTTAGTGCTAATGTTGACTTGCAATGGCAAACCGCTGGTTTGCACGTACTCGGATGATGGAACAGTCTTAGCCAACCCGGACATTGCTGGCATTGGGGTGAGTACACATTCACGGGAAGAACTCCTCTTGTTAATCTCTGCGGCAGATACTTACAGCGTTCATCACGACTTCCATACTGACCCTGGCGGCCATCATCTTGGGGTACTTACTGGAAGCAATCCCCCACGAACGATTCAATCGCCTCGATGATGTTGTCGTTGCTGCCTTGAGGCGCTTAGTCCACATCAAAGGAGAAGTATCGGAACCCATCGCCAAAGCTCGACAAAAGGCCTTGGAGAGATTCATCCTTGGCTTAAGCGACCAACAGCTTGTGACAGGAATTGCCATCCTCCTTACAGGATATGCTCAAACATGTACGATCGACGGCTATCATTTCATGATCTTGGTGGCAATGGCTTGGTTCTCTTCCACGACGCATCTCTCGACTCTCATCGTACTTCGCGACACCTTCCGAGCCTGCCCAACTCTGCGGCTGTTCAGGGTGATCGGAATGGTATGGGTGTGTGGCATGCTGATGTTGGGCGAGGTTCTTTACTTTATTACCCTGGACTACTATATGGTGGTGAAGTGCGCCTTCTCTGCTGCCGCGCTCCAAAACACGGACGCCAGTTGCTGCCAGGCCGCCATCATGGTGTCTCTCTACCTGATCATTGCTTACAGCAACAAGATTACCGAGTTGTACCGTGACATCCCGGGCGGCTCCGTTGTTCAGCTTGCATTCGAACACATGATGACGAGCAAGAGATCTCCGTCGTCCCGACTGGGTGATACCGAAAATAAGTTGTCCAAGATCTACCAAGAATCTGAGTCAGCATTCGGAAGACAGTTGAGAGTCCTCGGAACGATGTTTGATTTCTTCTTCATGGAACTCCAAGATTCTTTCCTGTGGCAGATCGTCTGGATTATTTTCGGAAACTTCTATGGAGCTCTCCAACTAGTAACATTTCGGTTTGTCCCTCCTATTCCAACAGTAATAGGAAATGATAATCAGATGGTATTTGGACAATTGGTGCCATTGTTGTTATTGGCTTTGCCGTTGATGGCTGCCGTTGAAGCTTACTTCGGTATGGACATCGAAACCTCCTTTCGTTACCAGTCGCTAATGGAATGTTGTTCTTAACTAGAAGCGCAAACCAATGATGCCATCCGACGCCAATCGCAAGCCGCTACAGCTATATCTGTCCGGTCGAGATCTAGTCAACCAGATACTGCAGAATCTCATGGTCAGAGCGATGGCGAGTCATACCAGGACGCCGTAGACAGAATTTTCGAAACTGGAGATGAAGACTCTTTGCAGGTTCGGAAGGCTGACCAGAATCCACATGAAGTTCGTCACAACAATTCTCCCTACCACCCCCAAAGATCGTTCGAGGCATTCGAGATGGGCCTAATTCCTAACACTGCCCATCACGAGCCAATTGCTTCGAGCCCCACCATCCCACAGCATCACCCAATCTCCAGAACCGACACTCCCTGGCCTCTCGCGACTGGCGATCTCTATGCTCGTTCCAACCTGACACGTATCCTCTGGCCCATGCTCGCCTCCATCGCACTCGGCCTGACAGGCTTCGTGTTCCTGTTCTCTGGCTTCGCCATGCCGGAGGATGACACCCTGTTTTCCTACACTGTCAGCCTGGTCTGTCTTTTGCCCTTGGCTGTTGCGCATGTGAATTCGTTTTTCAGAGCTTTTGGCGTCAGGAAGGGATCTTGAAGTCGGTTTGGATGGGATGGGGTCTTTGTGAGATGGGATTGCCGCGGCAGAATTCTGGAAAGGCGGTTGTCCTGGGATTCATACCAGTCAGTATTGAACATGGCACGCCCGCAGATGAAAGAATCACCTCCAATCCACCGAGTAACAGAATAGCCAGCGTCCCGGGATGTTGATTCGACTTCGGGACCGATTCAAGACCCAGGCCGGGCTATCACTCACCAGACGAGAAAACTTGCGGCCGTTAGAGCGAGACGGCCAAGGCCGGTGGATGTGCGGCTCTGGAATTGGCCTTGAAGACGGGGTGGATACGTAATGTGCAAGAACCTGATCCGGTTTTTCCGTATCGGCGCTGGACTTCGAAACTCTGGAGGTGGTAAGATGGCTGGCGTTGTCGCTGGGGTTTCTCGTCGCAGTGATATCAGACGTTTCGAGTCATCAAAAGACATGACAATGACAAATTCAAGCTTAACCTCAAGACTGTGTTTTGATACTGTTGCAATGGTGAGCCTATTCCCAGTGAGATTCCTCGCCCTGAAGAGCTGGGCGTGCCTGTGACGGCGGAGCACCTCTCAAGGAGGAAAGATCTCACTTCCGACATGAACCGAGGGTGAAGGCGTAACTTCGCCTTCGTGTGTGTGTGCGGATTCGGAGGGTTTCAGTTTCGACGCCCAGGGCTCCGAGACTTGGCGCCCGCACATCACCGTCTAAAGTTGACCCAAAAAACACAACCAGACAGCTGTTCAAAGAAGGCATGATTGGTTCATCGGAGGAAGAGAGGGAGGGCGCCTAAGCAGAGGGTGAACAACGTAAGCGGTAGGGGAGCGGAGCGCCTAAGCAAAGGCGGTGATGTTTGCTAACCGAAACGGCGCACCACCAAAAAGATGTTATGCCCCAGTACCTATGTACTGGTTGCAAGATTCTCTACAACTAGCATTGGCATCTCAAATCTTGAATGTCTTCAGCTCGATCGAATATAGCCTGCCCAGACGACTCTTCGATTACTTGCCTACTACATCACGACAGAATACAGAAATTCTATCCTCGTCGGCTCCAAACACATGCACCCTTTGCATCCTATCGCATGCATGTTGCCAATAGCCAATTGGCCCCAGCACAATACCAGATCCAAAGACACAAAACCAGCACGATATGTAGTTCTTGAAGCCATCCAATATCTTTTGGTCAAGGTATTTCAATCGCAAACTCAACATGGGACTCCCAAGAGATACGCCATCGATATTTCGACGACGACGACGACGACGACGACGACGACGACGAGGAGGAGGAGGAGGAAGAAGAAGAAGAGGAGGAGGAGGAGGAAGAAGAAGAGGAGGAGGAGGAGGAGCTCCGTGCTTGACCAAAAAGGTTGGAAATTATACCTGGATGGGCCCAGTGCATGCCAGCTCTGAAGAAGGGAATTGAGATTCCGGATGGCAGAGGCCAAGTCCCGAAGGATGAGCACGATGAAAGGGCAGAGAAAGATGTTGCGTGCAGCAGACAGGTATGAATATACTGGTTGTGGAAGCACTGCTTACTATCTATCTATCTAAGAGGCGAGCAAATACTTATAGACATAGGAAATATGATCGTCGGATCGTCGGATCATCCTACCTATTCCATCATTCAGTTGGTCCTGCCAAGCTGAACTGTACAATTGTACGAGTGCACGAATGTACGAACCTGCCAATAGCTACCGAAACGCGGCCTCTCCGCAACAAAAGACATGTTACGGAAGAACATTTTGACCATCACTCTGCCCGCATTTTTCGTCTGATGCCATGGATGTTTGAGGGTATTCTCACAGGCGCTTACAATGTACCCACAAACTAGCTGCCCTTCGGCTTGCCGCAAAGGCTCAGATTCGAGGAGCTCTCCACTTCGTGTGCTATGGTGGAACCACATGGTAATTGGCTTATCCTAGATAGGAGAGATATCTTCTCTCATGCGTGCCTCCAGGAGACACAATCTTAAGGAAGGCTATGAGCGAGAGGACACCTTGTCTCGGAGAGGGATTACGGCCTTAACACAGATCCACTCCATAAAGTCGTCGCCGGAGATCGAAATTGAGAGGGAGAGAGGGGAGGAGGGGAGGGTACGAGGTCCAAAACGGGCTTCCCCGCAAGCGCTCACAACAGTTAGTGATACTTTTGTCACCGAAAGTGATTCACCCATTAGATAATAGGGGTTTCTTACTTACCCAGGCCCTTAGAGTAGAAGTAGTTTAGCGCCTGCCTAATTAAGTGGGTGGCGTTCGGGGAGATTCTACTCTTCTTTCCTATTTGCGGCTACTTCGTGTATATTTCCTTCCAAGTGAGATGTCCTCGCATGATCAATCCGGTATCGACTAAGTAATCTCTTCCTCCTCCACGCTTCCTTACAGGGAAAGACATGCTAAACGAGTTCTCGGCAAAAGAGGATTGCAAGAATTCCTTGTTGTCGACCACACTGCCAACCTGCGCAAAATGCGAAGATCTCTCCAATCTGGTATCACAGCAGTGAGCGTCGACGCCTCAATGATGACAGTATCGCTAGATACTGGCGCTGTATCTCCTCCTCCTCCTCCTCCTCCTCCTCCTCCTCCTCCTCCTCCTCCTCCTCCTCCTCCTCCTTCTCTTCCTTATCCTCCTCCTTCTCCTCCTCCTTTTTCTCTTTCTTCCTCTTCTCCTCCTCCTCCTTCTTTTCCTTCTTTCCTCGGATGTGCGGCTCGCTCTCCCCGGGAGTTGCTATATAGCGCAAGTTTTTAGCGCGGCGAAAAGGAACTTGACATCGGAGAGAAATGCCCTCGAACTAAAATCCTTGAGGCTTGTGGATATCTGCGGTGGTGATGGAGGAATGGAGTAGTCATAGGGAGGTTAACAGCGGGCCAGATGACGCCTAGAGTCCGGATCGAAGCCAGTTCATGAAAGCCTTATTAGAGACGCGGTATTGGACGAGGAAGCTGTAGAATAGTCCCGCCCTACTCCGCGGAAGAATCTTCCAGGTTAGGCAATTCCGGTATCTCCGGTAGCAGTGATTCACTATCAGTGACAGTGATAGTAGGAAGGAAGGCCCTTACCCCTCCGACTGACTGTTGCGGGCGCTGCTCCCTAGCAAAGTGCGAAGCTGGACGCCGCAGATGCCAGGGCCTTGAATCAGACCCACCCTGTCCAGTTAGCAACGCCATCTAATGGCCAATTCAAGTACTGATCAAAGTGCCCAACCACAAATCGCTGTTGAGTGATTCGCTGTTTTAGAATTTCGACCGGCGTCAGCTATCGGACACTTGAAAATCGGATGGGCCCAGGCCCCATCCAGATTCTCCGCACGCGTGGAAGTACAGTACGTCCGAGCCATCCTTGCAAATGCAGAACAACCATGCACGCAGAAAATTCGTCGGCTCAGCTGAGGTCTCCAGCAAGAAGCAGAAGTGAGTGGCAGCAAAGTTATCTTTGTTCCCGGCCTATTTTCGCCTGGTATACAACCGTCCACCTTCAATTGCAAGTGGGCATTAGCTAGAAGCCCGGCGAAACCTCAGTACAGCGAATCGCTCAACGGCGTTTGCTCATTACCTGAATCAACTAGTATGTGGCGTTTAGAAAGTTGACGCTTGCAATCGGAATGTGACGGGGCAGTGTACTTGGTAGCCTACTTGGAAATCATCTTGTTCGTTGAGTTTTGGGGAAACTGCAATGGTTTGGCGATAGACAGAACGAAAGATAGCAATACTGAACGCTTTAGTCTGTTGCGCTTGGTATCCTGTAAAAGCTTTTCTCATGTGGTCGATGTGGTATTCGTCCGTGAGCTATTTGGGCCATCTCAACGCCTTCATTCAAGTCTAGGAATCCCGGGCGGCCTGAACGAAAAGTGGGCGCTGCCAAGAAGTGAAAAGAAGTGTCACAGAGTGGAGGCTGGTACTGGCAGGTCCGTGTACTCCTTGCATTTGTGTGATCGTCGACGGAAGTATCCATCCAATCATCTTCAACACTTTTGGAACTACTTGAGTCGTTTTGCACCACCATTGGCGCATTCACCAGCCTCGTTCTCAATATTGCTCGCTGGCCACCGTTTACATTCAAATCTCCACTGTGCGAAATGGTCTAGCTCCTCCGAAAATGGAGCGGTGTGGGTCTTCCCCATGCTTCTCATCGGTACATAGGAGCTCCATAAAGCCCCCGCCAGCTGGTCAACCCACATCTGAATCTCTGTCTGTCCGCTTGTTACCTTAACTTTTTGTCAACTTGCTGCTCGAACAGTCTGCTCTAATGGAGAAGCCAACCATGACGGCCTCCGAAACGGATGTCGAAATTGCTAATGAGGGTGTCCATGCAAAGACCATCATACTTGTCCTGGTATTGATCCTCCCCAACTTCCTGACCCAGCAACATGTTGACCACCAGCTAGGCCATAAATGCCATTTACATTGCTCAAATGGTCAATGTGGTTGGTTCTGGCGCGCTTGCACGAGACATTACCGCAGTTGTTGGCGGCTCTTCTGACACCATCTGGCCAGCGTCGACAATTGCCATTCTCACCGTGGTATTGAGCCCACCAGTCAGCCAGGCTGCTGACTACTGGGGACGAAAGTGGTTCTTAGTCGGCCTGACTGCTTGTGGATGTGTTGGGAGTATTGTTGTCTCTCGTTCCACCTCGATCGGTATGGCTATCGCCGGCTTCACCATTGGCGGGATTTCCTTTGGAGCCCAGCCACTCTTGCACGCTGTGACTTCAGAAATCTTGCCACGAAAATACCGACCCCTTGCACAAGGCACAGTAAACACATCAGCAGCACTAGGCGCCATCATCGCACTGCTTATGGGTGGTTCTCTGACCCGCAACTCGCATCCCGAAGGCTTTCGAACCTATTGGTACATTGGTGCCGCCATTTATGCTACAACAGCGGCCATTTGTGCTGTGCTGTACAATCCACCTCCGCGCAAGCTTCAAATCTCGTTGACTAGGAAGGAAAAGCTTCGCCAACTTGACTGGATTGGTTACACCTTGTTGGCAGCTGGCCTAGTACTCTTTTGCATTGGTCTATCATGGTCCCAGAACCCATATTCCTGGACGAATGCGCACGTCCTAGCAACCTTCCTCACAGGTGTTATCCTGTCCTTGGGACTGATCCTTTACGAATGGTATTTCAAACGTGATGGCATGTTCCATCATGGCCTGTTTGGGGACAGAAATTTCGCAATTGCCCTAGGTTGCGTTTTCGTGGAGGGACTGATTTTCTTTTCTGCGAACAATTACTTCTCATTTGAGGTTTCAACCCTCTACACCACAGACTCCCTCATGGTCAGTGTACACTACGCCGTCGTGTTCATTACCGACATAGTAGCCTCAATGACTGCTGGCGCTTACTGCTCTGCGAAAAAATCAATTCGACTGCCGGCGACTTGCGCTTTCGTCATGTTCCTGATCTTCAATATTTTGATGGCCAAAATAGACATCCAGACCAATAACGCCAACATTTGGGGCTATCCTGTCTTTCTTGGTGTTGGACTTGGGATGTGCTTAAGCTCGCTCCTGGCCGTCGCCCAGCTCTCCACCCCGCGGGAGCTCATCGCGACAGCATCAGGGTTGATGATCTCTGTCCGTAGCCTGGGCGGTGCCGTTGGCCTTGCGATATACAACGCTGTGTTCAACCATGGTGTCTCTGCCAACCTGGGCTCCAAGGTTGCAGCAGCCACATTACCGCTCGGGCTACCATCATCATCTCTTGGTCCACTTATTGTCAGTCTCACGTCGGGAAACCCGGCTGCAGCTAAGCGAGTACCGGGAGCAACTCTTGACATCATCCAGGCTGGGGGACTGGCGGTGCAAGAAGCATTTGTAATTGCTTTCCGATACGTGTGGATTTCAGCTGGTTGTTTTGCTTTGGTTGCGCTAGTCGGTACGGTAATATCCTATCACAAACACAAGTATTCAGGCTAATGGTTTCCCGTAACAGCATCAATCTTTCTACAAGACCCAAAGAAGGAGTTCACTTCACGTATCGACGCTCCTATCGAGGTGAAGAGAGCTGTGGATGTTGCGCAAGAATCCTAGATTCTTATGAAGTCAGGATGGATGGACTCGTGAAGAAAAACCTTGGGGAGTACTCCTTATTCGCCTTGGCCTTTGTCATTTTCACTTCGCAGGCACGTGCAGGAGATTTACTACTACATGGACCTATAGCTGATGACGGTTGAGGGCCCGGACGTCATGTGGCTTGCGAAACCAGGAATTATACATAACGAGGGAGCATTCGTATTCAAAGTCTTCACTTGGATCGATTTCCGTGCATCCTATCCGGCGCAGGAGAGTGTGGCGATGATACAACCAAGGTATCTTTTCGGTGACCTCTAAGTGGGACTCCCACCGTGCAATCCAGCAGCACATCCAAGATCACTCATCTAGATTGGCACAGACTTGATGCCTAATCAGAAGCATATTCCTTTTTCCCAGTTCATTCCGAGCTTCCTAAACCGGAGAGGGAGTGGTGACGTTGAACGTTGCGTATGTTCTCGATCTGAGAGTGGGGTGGCAATAATGGGCAGCACAAATGAGATCTGATCGCTCATAGAGGATCGTCGGCAAATCCGTTGTTCTAGCCTTGGCGATTCCCGCCGTCTTCCTCCCTACGGTTCCCTTTCTCAGTGAACCGGGTTTCTGATCTTAGCGTTTCTCTTTCTCGGTGACATCGCTCGCCACTTGGCATTGTTTTGCGGAGAGATACCCAATGCTTCTGTACTTTTTAAGGAGATTGGCATGTTACGGAGAGCCTACTGGTCCGGAGAATGAAAGACGTGTCTCTACTGAAACCACATCTGTCCTTTCGCAAAGTAAGCAAGATTGACAGGCTATCTGTTAGGAAGCCAGTCTAGAGCATGTCATTAAACCAGGACATCAAATCTAAAGAAGGAAGAAAGATGAAGCAGGGCCACTAGGTACAAAAGACAACCCCTGTGTGCGCCAAGGCCGCACCACCAAGACGTGCGTCGAGCGTGCACAGTCAGCGTTCGTAACACTATCCTTGCCAATTTTGTTCCGGACTCGAGGCTTTCTGGACGGTCTTAGAAATGTTCTATAAGTCTATCCTTGTGCGCTCAACGGACAAGAAGACGATGTTGCTCCTGTGACCCGACGTTGATGCATGGTGGAATAGCATCCCTACTGAAATGCAACATGGAGACACGTCGTCACCGCCGACCTCCGCATCCACACATTTCGAGGTTTCCTAATTATAATCTACTACTCCCCTTCATATGCGTCCTGGTATGTGAAAGGTTGGCCAATTTTCTAGGTCTGGGCTTTTACCAAATGGTCTGCAACTGTACCCAGGAGCGATCCAGCAGCTGTACACCCAGATGCAAGGCATGCATGACATCTTTGGAGGCGCTTCGTTGGAGTCACTCCTTGACTTACTCAGCACAGACGTGAACGTTTGGACAGCGGAAATTCGTTTAATTTGACAGCATAGCTGTTTTGGTGCTAGGACTGGAGTACAGAATGTTGAATCCGGGGCCAACACGCGGTTAGGGCTTATCACATTGAGATGCTCGATGGCTGAAAAAGAAGCTGCTTAATGTTATGCTGGGGGAGCTCAAGGCAAATATCGAAAAGAGCCTGCGGTTTGTAAAATGAGGTAGTATGTACAGTCCTAGCGCACCGTGTGATATCTTCTCATAGCTGAGTGTTCTTCAATTTCTTTCCCTCTAATTTAGTAGTAGGTCTTGAACATGGCAGTGTTGCATGTAATCGCCCGTCTAGTGAAATTTTCTACGAATCGCGAATGAAAATTTGCTTCTCTCATTTCCCAACTTGGTCAGACGATCCCCTAAATGCTCAACAAATTATTCGCAGTCAACTGGTTAACTAACGCAACGTAAATGTATGAGAAAAGACGAACGGCGCAGCCTCAAACGAAGAGAATATCAGAGGTAGAATCACAAATACAAAGAACTGCCTTCACCCTTGCCGAAACCTTCTGAAAGCTTCCGCCATTGCCTACCCCGCAACGAGGTCGTATCCATCGAAATATACTTTGCCAAGAAGAGAGCCACCTTCGCCGCTCTTTTTCGCTCAACCTGCAGTGCGAGCGAGCGAGAGAGTCTCCGCATCCATATCGCTCAGCTAAGGAGGAGGCAATTGCAGCGAACGGTATCCTACAACCTGCCAACAGCAAGTGCTGCCCGATCCCGATCCCGATCCAGAACATGGACAACCGATTCCAGATGAACACTCAGTGGATGCGAGCGCAACCAGAAGGCATCAGCCATTCCAAGCAAAGGCCAAGTTCAGGTCTGGGGGAAAGGAGTCAGGCAAGACATCGGCCAAATTCCAAATCGACTGCGGTACGAAGTAGCATCGCTTGTATCGCGTGTCGTTCCAAGAAACAAAAGGTTCGTACTTTTTTGTCTAGTTCGCTTGGGGGGGGTTCTCCTTTACGCACAGTTTGTGCCCTCGCGCCTTTTTCTGTCCCTTCTGGCTTGTTCTTGGTTAGGGGTAGTTCTTTTGGCTGACTGGAGCTCGTCGCCGGGATAGTGCAGTGGAGAGAGGTATGCAAGTGGGATCTAAATCCCCCATACATGGATTGCTATCTCACATTGTGTCTTCTTGCAGGCCAGTTTGTGCACAATGTAAATCAATCAATCGCATCTGCGAATGGCCGCCGCAGCAGAAAAGGTACGTTAAATTACATCTGGATTGTCCCAAACCTGTGGTCGGCTTCGCGCTGATCAATCCCTCCATTTCTCTGCAACATAGAGGCCCTCCAAAAGGTTACATCGAAGCATTAGAAGCCCGTCTCGTGAAAACCGAACAGCTCCTCCTCCAAACTCTTTCCTTCCTGTCACCCGATCAGATTGCAATCGCTGCCAATCGAGGGAATTCAATCTCGGATAGTTGCCAAGCGTCAAATTCGAATGATGGGGTATACCATGATCTACCAGGGCGTGGCCCGCAGAAACTGGGAGTCGAATATTGGAAAGCTTTTCCCCTACAATCAGCGGACGATGTTCAACGGTGGTGGTTAGATCAGTTGGTGTCGCCGGCCCCAGATGAGGATGCGAATACGAATTTGAGTTACCAAGGAAGCGTTGACAATGCTGGGAACGGGCTCGCACACGCCGCTGCTCCTTCTTTCACTGGCGCGGCAAATGATAATGTGGCATGGCTGGCAGGAAGCAGATCGACCCACTCTCCCATGGCGCCGGGGTCGCAGCTGGACGAGTCCCGACCCAGGGAAGGGGCATCGCAAACGGAATTCTCTACCGACGCGAACATTCTTCGAGACAGGCAAGTCGTGTCAGGTATGATCTCGACTTCTGTACCGGAGATCAGCGATGGAAATCCAGGGTATACGTTGCGCGCTCCCCAGATCTCCCAAGCAGCGAAAAGAAGTCGTGAGTCTTCAGAACCACACCATTCAGAGCAACCGGAGAGTGGCATTTACTGGTGATGGTCGGCGAGGCACTTGGTTGGGTGGTCAATCTGATCTATTATGTGCCCTTCATTCTATCTTAGACTCGGTCCTTAAAATTTCCCTAGAAGTCTCGGTGCTATTGATGACCCGCTGGGGGGTGATGAGGCATCATCTGGCTCTATAGTATGTGGGATTGATTCGACTCTGCGAGCGAACCGCACTGCCGCATCCGCAGAGGTGGTGCCGTCAGTGTTGGATGAGATGTATTTCATTGGCTGCCGGAAGGCTACCAGTCTCTCAGGGAGGGCAAAGCTGAAGCCCAAATCCGAGCCAGGGCCAGAGCCAAAGCCAAACGTAGAGCCCGAGCACGAACCTGAGCCAGATATAACGCTCTATACAGCTCCGGCCACGCTCCTTTTGATTCAGCCACTCTTTCTTTTCCAAAAGAGCACCGCGCCCACCCTGCTTGACAGTATACACATGCCAGAGTCCCACGCGAATAGCTTTGTCACAATAGGCAGCGTCCCCTTTTGCCAACTGCCGACCAGCTTGGCCCACAATGCACAGGCGCCACCGCTCTGCAAGACTGGTCCCGACTACTCATTCACCAGGAGTCTCCGCTGTAAAAATGCATCGAGACTAACGGCGAAGTGCCTATGGGCACACCAGAGGAGGTGGACAGACTAAAGGTGAAGGTACAGATGGCTCAGAAGCAGATTCGCAAGCTGCAAGAACCGATACATCATTGGCAAACATAGTCGGACAAGCAAAGATATCACTCTTGTTCGTCTTGATCATCAAAAGGCCAGTGTCTGTCAAGCATCTGTCTTTCAAAGTCCGATTCCGCAAATTCGAGGGCATATGCCTTCATCTTCGCATTGAGTGCTTTCGACTCCTCATGTCGTTCGTTCGGAACCCAACCATCATGTCCCACACCAAGGATTTCTTTCAATTTTTCTTCCTGCTCATCAATCTCCCTTACCTTGCGATATAAACGCAAGCACTCCGCGACTTCCTCCCTTGAATAGGAGATAGGGCAGGGTGAAATTGTACCATCTGCTGCCGGAGTAGCAATCTTTGGCCATGTTTCAGTTGCTTCTATCAAGTCTGCCTTTAGAGTCACATTGTCGCCCTCCCATGGACTACTGGCATGGTCGAAGAGCCTCTGCTTAAACATACCGAAGTCTTCCCAAAGGGCGTCGAAATGAGTTTGGTTGTGCTTAACTGTAGCAGCCAGGTAGTAGTAGTGCAGCTGACGCTTTTGAAAGACTTCCAGAGCAATTCCTTGTTGCTGCTCATCCAAGTCATTGAAATTTTCGGGAAGTTCAGGCTTAACAATGGACTCTGAATCATCATCCCCGTAATTCTGAAAATATGCAGGGATTCCACTCTGTAGGAACAGCGGCAAGATCGAACAATGCTGCCAATCAATCAAGCCCACAATATCGAAAGAGTCGGAGACAAATATGTTGTTAGGATTGAGGTCAGGGTGACGTATCACCGGCCTGCTGAGAAAGCTGTCTTCGCCTGGGCACATGTGACTAGCGATGAGTAAGAAGTCTTCCAGATTTTTAAGATGGGGAAGCGGTGACTGCTTTTGGTAGCCAAAGACCTCTCTGGAAAGGCGATTCTGTATGTGTCGATCTTGTCCGTACTTTTTCAAGTATGCCCTCTCTTTGTTGGCGCCAGCTTTGAAAGCATCTTCCGGAGTTGCAACTATGAGCTATTAGACAGGCCATTCCACTGCGACGTTGTTTGAAAAGCCAGGACTCACACGGGCCTCTGTGGACGGAGAGAGCTGAGCGTTCTCGATGCCATAGCTTCAAGTTTGTAGCAGGACCTACACAAAAGCGGCTAGATTCCTCACAACCTGGAAGTCCATGTTTCTGAATGCTGGGTTCCAAATCATGCGAATAGTAAATGCTCCCACTTGCAGGCAATGGAATTGAAAAAAGTCGCCCCTCGATACGCGCAATTTGGAATGTTATCTTCAGTCTCTCCTCTTCGGTCATGGAGTACCAATAGTCCCCGATTTGCCTGCCCTTCAGCATCTCCATGATGATATATTCGACCCCAGCAGCATTGTCAGATGTAGCCGAGTACGCGTAGACCTTTGGGACAGGTATGCTGTGGGATCGCAGAAAGTCCATCGTAGCCACCTCGCTCGCTACTGCAAAGCACGTTGGAGGCGTGGTAGGGTAAGGGATGCGGGCAACAAGCTGAGAGCCGTCGCGCATAGAGATTTGGAAGACTCGATTGAAGCCGCCCTCTGCAAGTTTCTTGAATAGGATAACATCTTCTGCTTTCTGATTGACGCACTCGGCCACAAGACGCTTGAGCTCCTGTATATCAAAGCGCAGGTAGCGCTCGGATTGTCGAAGAGCTTCGTTGTAACTGCCACAACAATACCATTAGCTATAATCAACGGGCCAGCAGGAAATTACACACATCCATCTTGCAGAGGTATGGTGGAACAAAGCTTCCGACTCCATGGGGATACACGCCAACGAGTGATGAAATCTGAATGGAGACGTTATGGTTCCCGCATGCAATCTGGGCCTTACCCATCTCTGCACACATGTCCGTTTATGCCAAAGTCGACGACAAAAGGTTGAGTGTCCAAAAATAGAGGGGTTCATCACCACAGCATGATAAGAAACACAATACAGAATCCAGTGCGGCAGTAGTACCCGAAACAAAAAATTTACCCTAGGCTGATTTACCGCAGGTCAGCCGGTTTGGAGCTCGCGCCAACGGTTGTGTGGATGGTATGCGGGCCTTGACACCAATCGAAAGTTTTCAAGTCTCAGTTACTTCACATCCGTTCATCACAAGCATATTTTCCTAGCTTGCGTCTTGCAATATTCTCCTGGTCTTCCCCTGGACATCACTAGCTACGGTGCTGGGGAAAGAGAGCCGAAAACGGCCCATCTGGACTCGCTCTTACCCACGCCCATCCGCTTAACCAATCAACTCACCCTCTGAGGGTCCATTTTTGGCCCTTGTAGCGAGGCGGAAATAGGCTCCCATGACATTGTCGCTCCTGAGCTGCGCCCTGGCGAGGGTGAATCTACTCTAAACATAACCCCGGACCTGTTCTTCGCTCATCTCTCCCTCTCAGTTTTCTCCCTCCGCAATCTCTTTCTTGCTGGCCGCCGTCGATTACAGCCGTTCATCCTCCCATCCGCTTCTACTCCGATCCTACCATTGGTTGTCTGCTGCCAATCTTACCTTTAGCTTTCCCTTCGTCTCGTTCACGAGTGTAATAGGTTCGAAAACGCACCGCCGAGGAGTACCAACAAAGGGTGGAGGAGGATTGTGGGTGCTGGGGCTTCATGAAGAGGAGGATAGCAAGCAGCAAACGAAGGACGAGCCTAGAGACAGATACAAAGGCAACCAGCAGGACGATGTGGCAGTTGGAAATAAACAACCCCAGAGGATGGTAAAGCCGAGAGGAAGTCCAGATTGAGATCAGCCAGGTTTGGCGGCGCGAAAAGTTCCAATGATGCGATCGACAATAAGCCAAGAGCCGACCGAGCCATTTGAGGAGGCAGCTCTGTTTCCTGAGAACAATCGACTCCCAGTTAGTGATCCTGATTGACCGCGATTTGGCACGTTACCATTCAGGGGCTACTTTGCCACCTTGCCACCCAGGACCTGCCTAGCCGGACCCTTCAGCTATCATCATACTAGCTGAATGATACGATGTCACTAATCGGTATCGACATGCTCACAATCAGGGCATAAGGCTGTATCCCGTCTGACATCTGAACACTTGATGGGTTGGACAGGAACATTTCTCGGGCTGGCGCCCATTTCAGACACCGATGGCTTAAGATGGAGCAGGAGGGTGATGATCCCTTCATCTACCTATTCGTTGAAACGCTACTAACAACCAGACACAGCCCAAAATGAACTCCAGGACCTTCTCTGCGACCACGTTGGGAAAATAAGCTTAAATGCTAGTACCGGCTTGTTGCCTTCGCTTCTGCACGCACGGGCGCTTTGACAGGGGGATTGAGTCACATGACCTCACCGGCACTACTCCCCTTTCTGCAAGAACGCGTCCTTCTCTTTAGCCTCTGCAAATGCCGCCAAGATTTGTTGTCTTCTTGTTTCCGACCGCGGAGCTAGTTCAATTAGGAACGGGTTCGGCTTCGTGATCAGAAGGGGGTGGTAATCATCCGCCGGAATGGGTATCTCAAGACCCTTTTCATCCTTCGCTCTCTTGATGTCAAATCCCCAAGCAACAGCCCCCAGAAGGCAGAAGGTCTGCGTCTGCACAATGTTGACACCCTGACAGACTCTGCGGCCAAATCCGAATTGATGGTGTCCGTGAAGGGTCGGGAATTGAGTGAGAGGCTCCTTGTAAGTGGGGTATGCTGGGGAGAGCCATCGGTCGGGGTTGAATTTTTCTGGGTCTGGGTAAACTTCTGGATCGCGTGACATAGACCATTCCATAGGATGCACCCATGCACCTTTGGGGAGGAAATATCCGTCATAGATGCAATCCTCCTGGAGCTCATGAGGGATGCCTTGATAACGTCAGCGAGCCGACCATAAGGAAATGAAAAGAATGACATACCAGTAGGAACGGCCGGCCTCCATCTCAAGCACTCCTTCACAATCGCGCGCATCATTGGCAGATCTGGCATGTCTGAAAGTAGGGGCAATCTGTCACCACAAACGGTATCGATGTCTTTTTGCAACTTCACCATCCATTCCGGATAGAGCGTCATGGCCAGGAAGAAGGTATGTAGGGGAGATGACGTCGTGTGAATTCCTGCCATTGATACCATCCCGACATTGAATGCCGCTTCGATATCTGTTGGAAAGCCATAGTGATCTCCATGCTCAAGGTATGTACGCGTGAAAGAAGGAGGTGCATTGCCCCTTTCCCACTGCTCGCGCACTTCTTGTTGACAGTTCTTGTAAAGATTATTCTCCTTATCTTGCCGGTCTTGCTCGTCAACCCTCCACCAAGCCAAGCACTTGGGTACTTTCATGGAACCCGGTAGAATATTTGACAGACGCCCAGCTGGTGATATGTTGATGAGCAATCTCCAAGCATTTGTACACAATGCAGATGCGTGCTGTGGAGTTCCAAAAGCACATCGACTCAAAAAGCGTGCCTGATACTGCTCTAACTGCGGACTCCACAGCTGAGGGTTCTGAAGCAGTCCGACGAGCGTACGTGGTACTTCAACCGTATGATGACCATAGTAATTCTTCTCGTGAGCCGTGCCGAAGATGAAATGCGTGAATTTCCTTTGCCGACGCCAGGTATCATGGAAACCCTGGAGTGGTAGATACTTCCAATCCTTCGTTCCAGGGACATTAGGGAACGCAGCCGGTCTGTCAGAACAAATAGCACCCTTCTTGGCAAGGATATCGAGAACCATTTTCTCTTTCGAAACCCAGATATGTACAACCCCTGTCCAGCAAATCAGCTATCAGATGGCTTTTTCACGTACTCAGGGAACTTTACCCATCATAGTCTGCTGATAGATTGGCCCATACTGGTCTGCCCATTCGGCAAACTTCATCCAAGCCTTCTCGTTGGGAATATCATGGACACGGCCAATCCACGGTAGACCTGAGCATCATCAGTAAGTGAACTCGAAGAACTTGGATGGCAATCAGGTCACCTTTTGGCCCTGGAGGCTCTCGGGCTTCTTGGGGGGACCGCCATCGCTTGCTTGTCAGCGCCCGCCCAATGATCAATCCAAGCGCGCCGAGCAACAGAACAATCAAAGAGTAGGTCGCCATGCTTTCATACAAAGTCTACTGTGGAAGCGGAATTGTGGGAAACAGGTCTAGGATGGCGACTGAGATGACCAGAATATCTTTTGGGAGCAGAAGATTAGCAATGCCGACTGGACGGCAAACTGTGGAGACATTGCAGAGCTTATGACACGAAGAGGAACGAAGCAAAATCCGACGGGCCCGACGGCCCTCAATTAGCAGATTCGCATGATTTTGCTTTCCAACATGGGGCAAAAGCTAACCACACGGGGGCCCGATGAGAGCCCGACGGGAAGCCGAGCGAAAAGGCCAGCCTTTCCACCCGAGATCCAATTAAGAAGAGACAGAACGAGACAGACGAAGGAAGTTGGATATGGCTGGGAATATGCGGCACTTCACTCGGTCAGGGTTCGTGACCGGTAGTCCGAGGAAGTACTCCTCGTCGAGCTCCATATACCTCACTTTCGCGAGACAACCGGAATCCGAGCTCAGCACTGGTTGGAGCTCCGCCAGCCACGCATATTGCGGTTCTGTTTGAGTTGCTCTTGTGTAAATATAGCTACCTATGAGAAGAAGGTCAAGTGGGGAGGCGAAAGCGGACGAATGGAAATTCAGACATGGTGAATTGGTAACGGATGAACGCCGGCAAACTCATTACGGTCAGTATTACCGTAGTAGAACTGAACACATTCCCAGACAATAGAAAATGCACATCGGATGAGGAAACACTTGCCACGATCATTGATGCGTGCGATCGCATGGGCCCAGACGTGGTTCATGGCTGTAGTGGTCTCAGCGCTGTAGCCCATAGCGGAAAGGGGTGGCAAAACTTCCACCACGGTGTCCTCGCAAGCCTCAGTGATTTGTGATCAAAACGCCACACGGTTTGGCTTGGTTGAGACGATGAAGAACTTACTCGGACATTTGCGAGGAGGACTACCAATGGTAACCCGGCCATAAGCCTGACTTCACCGACCAAATTGCTTGGAGAATTAGCCAAGGTGCGGATACTCGTGGCATTTTCCCTTCCATGAGAGATCAAAATAGAACATACCAAACCACCTGTACGGTAGACCGTGCGCAAGCCCCGTCTTAAAAAATCATCCCCTATCATAAGCTTTTCAAGCTACAATTGAGGGCGGGGATACTTTCTCGTGCTTCGGACTTGGCTAGCACTTCTTGAACAGCTTCCTAATGAGGCAGGTCTTTTCAGTACGGAAGCTTACTAATTCTTGTTTCGGCCCACCCCGATCGAAAACGACCCTGCATGTCACCTGTGCTTTCCAACGACCACTTACTGTACTCTTGAATTCCCCGCCGAGGAGGAAATAAGCATTGAACGCCATTCGAAGTTACAAGCCACGGCGAGGAACACATGAGCTGAAGGTTGATGATTCTTGCCTTACGTTTCTCAATACACAGTGAACTTCCATTCAAGGCCAGAATATCGTTTCTATCGTAGATACTTGTCCTCCGTGCCCATAAATGCGATTTCATACTCATGTGCTTCCGACACCAATTCCCAGTATTTGCAACTGCTCTACCCTATCAATCAGTGCAGTAGCAGCAGCGCATGAATGCTCAACTCCAGCTCTCTGAATCATATTTCCCAACCCACCATACGGCCGCGCGGATTATCTCCGTCACAACGATTAACTCCTGCTCACTCTGCGGAGCATAGATTAGGGTATCCCCAGTTGGCGCTCCTGTGAAACACTTCCACCACCAGGTAGTCATCGTCTCTGATTGTCGCTCGCCCCACCCTCTCTCAAGCACCATTTTTACGTCCGCTGGATGCAGCTTTAGGTGCATGGAACCGTCCTCGGGGTATGAGCGGCAGATCTCGCCGAAGTATTTCGTTCCGCTGTAGGTTTGGCGGCGAGAGAAGAGGGTTGCGGTGTTGTTGTTGTTGTCTTTGTCGTTGTTGTGGGTCTCGAAGGTCGAGCGCCCGAGATACGTAAGTTGCGGGTAGGTTGTGGCGATACCGCGGATGGTGGAGGAGAGTGCTGAGCACCTTTCAATTGGAGTGAGCGGCTTGGGCTGGCATTGTGGACTGGTGGTGGTGATATTTTGTCGACAGCTTTTTCTTGGTGGGAGGCGCTCGAGGAAACCGCGATGGGACGAGACAGTGGAGAGGGCCTCGGGGAAGATGGAAGGGTGGCGGAGGCGAAATTGGTAAAGAAAGTGGCGGATGCCGCCGATGAGACTGGCGGCCGAATGGAGTGGTTTAGAAGCCACGTAGGCTTTGCCCTCCGCAGTTACATAGGTGTGGATGGATTGGAGGACTAGGATGGTAATGCTGAGAGCAGCAATTACATAGAAAGCAGTCCGTGAAATAGCTGGGGCCATTCGCCATGGTACTGCGGAAGTTTGGAAGATATTCTCGCCTTTCATGATGACAGAAGGTAACGTGAGTCTATCAATGTCACATCGGTGGTTGATGAGAGACGGGCTGGCAGGCTATCCTTTACTGACAAGCTAAGGCGTGTTAGATCGAGACATAAGAAGGTGTAAGAATGAGCGAAGGGTGAACAGAATGCATTCAAATACCACTGATATAAGGCAACGGAAATCTAAACAAACACGGTTGTACGCTACGTCAACTGGCGAGAAGCCAAGGTTCAATCGGAAGTCCGAGTACCTGACCTACAGTGCCATACATGTTCGTCAACTTTGGAATCCGCGACAGTAGATTTCCTGCAGGTGCCATCGCCACAAACCTATTTTAGGTACGTGGGGAAACGGTTACCTTTCTCCGCTGATGCCGCAAGAAAGCTCCAGGTCTACCTTGAAACATCAGCGATTCGACGCAATAGATATTGCAAATCTATGCCTACCTTAGGATAGGAGATGTCTGTGAACACATGCTGGGTTATCGCCAGCGATTACGGAGCAGACTGATGATGTCAGAAACCAAGATCCTGGCATAGACGAAGGAACATTTTCCAAAATTGCTCTCCAAGTTGCTCTGTTTGTCCCTGAACCGTTGAAATCGTGGCTCTTCTTATCGCTCTTCCTTAGAATCTAGGTACTGTAACTCCCTCTCTACTGTAAGCAGAGCCCGTCCCGACCACCTCCACCAGCTGCCTTGTAGACATGGGTAAAGACGCATCACGTGCCTAATCCAAAGGCTTCCTCATGGTACAGAACATCTCGCCCATAACCCATAACGTGTCTACCAACCGCCATTCGCAAAGCCCTCATCATGCTTGGTGGCCCACACGCTAGAACATTGACCTTCACGTAACTCTTGCTGATGCCAACCGTGCCTTTCTCTGGGGCTCGATTGGGTGAGAACACATCGTCCACAATCGCCTGCATCTCGGGCCTCCTGCCATAGCTGAGGACTTTCAAGCCATTCCACACTTCTTCAAACCCATTGTCATGGAGGCTCTTGTCGCTCCCTTTTGTGACATACACCGCTGCATCGACTTCTGGTGCCTTCGCTGTCTTCAACATCGCCAAACCCCATTCTGCCTCTTTGAGGGACTTCACGACCCAAATAAAATGAATGGCCCTTGTCGACTTTCGCTTTGCCAGTAGACATAAGTATATCGGAATTGTGAAAGTAGCGCCAACTCCGCCTGCAACCAGCATGATTGACCCACCACTCTCACCAACCTGAAGTAGTTCGGGCACATACTCCCTAGCTTCTCCATATGGTCCCTCGACAAGAACTTTCACATTTTGCTGATCCGATCCCGTCTCCTCGGGTTTAGCTGCCAGCCAACCAGTGTTTGGACCATTTAGGTTGCGAATGACCAAATCAATGTTTGAGCTTTCGTCTCCACCGTCCTGACCTTCCGCTGGCGGAAGAGACACCACAGTAAACGGACTACGGGGCATTGCCGGACTGATGCTCTGTTTGACGTAGACGTGTTGGCCGGGCACCCATCCAGGAGTACCAGCACCCATAAGAGGAGGCACGCCCCACGCTGGGCCAGGAACCCGAAGTTTGAGAAGAGAGGTTCCTGGAATTGGGGTTACGGAGGAGAGGATTGGAACAGTGGTCGAGTTCTTGCGAGCGGCTCCATTAAAGATGTAGTAGGCAATCATCTGGTAGACATATTTGCGGGTGAAAGGGACGTGAAAGAAGAGGGCAGGCATAAGGAGGCCTGAGAGGATTGCATGTGCTCTGTAGAACTTTTGGTGGTAAGCTGACTTGCGGATTGGAGGAATCGCTGTAATTGCGAGGATGTTGAAGATCAAGAATGCAGCCAGTCCTAGGCGGACATCCCAGTGCCTGCATTGCTGACCCAGGATTCCAGCTATGGAGAAATAAGTTATATAGAGGATGGCGTGGGTGGCTAAGAAGAGGTGAATGATCCGGCCAAAAAGTCGATGATAGGGATTCAGTACTTCGTGGCTTAGGCCCGTAATGAACTGTGCTGGATTCCGGGGGGATTTGATGGCCATCATGTACTGAAAGGGCAGCTGAGATACGGCAACATGGCCGAAACGCTTGGTGAGGTGCAAGTAATCATATCCAGTTTGTCGGAATGTAAGAAAGAGCAGCCAGGAGGCGTAGACAGCTCCAAGAATGTGCACTTTTCTGGGCCCAAATTCTTGAGTCAACGGTTGGTCTAGCCACCATAAAATGCGCCTTTGTTGGTGTTGGAGAGCGGACGGGGGTTGCTCCATGGGTTTGCCAGGGGGATGAACGGCATTCCTTGTTGAAGCGCTCGTTACTCGGCGAATGGCGAAAATGAATCCAAGGAGGGCGATTGGGGATAACCACGCGTAGAAACCGTTCCGGTCGAGCGTATTCCTGCGATCTTCGAGTTGGTCGACTGTCAAGTGTACAAAGTGGTAAGGCCAGACTGAACCCATGGCTGCAGATTCCAGCGTTGGGGGAGAGATGCACTCAAGGGGAGGTATTGCGGGGGCTCTCCTATGGCAGCGGCGGTCCCAAAATTGTTATATACCTCGGCGCCGTCGAGAGTGGTAGAAAGAAAAGGCCATTCCATGGCCGTCTCTCTCACTCACTCTCTCTGTCACGCACACACATAAATAGAATCGTTGCGAGGGATTGGTAGAGTAGCCTTTAACAAAATTCAGCCACTCGGACGCTCGTTGACCCTGCTTCTCCGCTACTGCACAATCCTTGCAGTAAGCGCATCCATGTTTAAAACGCGGCCAGAATCCGAGCGCATGTACGGCGGCGAATAGGGACCTTTAAACTCTTAGCGCCAAAACTCGTATTTTGCAAGTCAAATCTCAACAAATCGACCACCGTTTGTAAGGTGGGGGATCTGGAGGTCTCTGCAAAGCCTTTTTGGATTTGGAAACATATACGCGTCTATAAAGTACACGTCTATGAGATGTACGCCCATGAGGTACACGCCTATGAGGTGCACGCCCATAAGGCACACGCCCGTGAGGTGCACGCCCGTGAGGCACACGCTTATGAGGCGCACGCCCGCGAGGTACACGCCCATGAGGTGCACGCCCGCGAGGTACACGCCTATGAGGCGCACGCCCGCGAGGTACACGCCCATGAGGTGCACGCCCGCGAGGTACACGCCTATGAGGTACACGCCCATGAGGTGCACGTCCATGAGATGCACGCCTGTGAGGTACACACCCATGAGGTACACGCCCGCGAGGTACACGCCCATGAGGTGCACGCCCATGAGATGCACGCCTGTGAGGTACACGCCCGCGAGGTACACGCCTATGAGGTGCCCGCCCGCGAGGTACACGCCCAGGAGGTACACGCCCGCGAGGTACACGCCTATGAGGTGCCCGCCCGCGAGGTACACGCCTATGAGGTACACGCCATGAGGTGCATGCCCATGAGATGCACGCCTGTGAGGTACACGCCCATGAGGTACACACCTATCAGGCGCAGGCCCATGAGGAACACGCCTATGAGGTACACGCCTATCAGGTGCAGGTCCATGAGGTGCAGGCCTGTGAGATACACGCTTATGAGGTACACACCCATGAGATGCATGTCTGTGAGGCTCACGCCCATGAGGTACACGCCTATGAGGTACACGCCTATGAGGTACACGCCTATGAGGTACACGCCCATGAGGTACACGCCTATGAGGTACACGCCTATGAGGTACACGCCTATGAGGTGCACGCCCATGAGGTGCACGCCTGTGAGATGCACGTTTATGAGGTACACGCCCATGAGATGCACGCCTGTGAGGTACACGCCCATGAGATGCACGCCCATGAGGTGCACGTTTATGACGTACACACCCGTGAGATGCACGCCCATAAGGTACACGCCTGTGAGGTATACGCCCATGAGGTACACACCCATGAGGTGTATGCCTATGAGATACACGCCCATGAGGCGCACGCCCGTGAGATGCACGCCTGTGAGGTACACGCCCATGAGGTGCACGCCCTTGAGATGTACGCCCATGAGGTGCACGCCTGT
>Ga0335072_10000770_pt1 | contig 57510 bp, 37 predicted proteins | sample Lox_Sample_21_FD_206725 | JGI IMG/M metagenome (GOLD analysis project Ga0335072, IMG submission 206725) | Soil microbial communities from Loxahatchee National Wildlife Refuge, Florida, United States - Lox_Sample_2.1 | ecosystem: Environmental > Terrestrial > Soil > Wetlands | place: USA...
CGCTGCCGATGGCGAGAAGCCTCTGTTTCCCTTCGGCTTCGGGCTCTCCTACACGACCTTCGGCTTTGACGGATTGAAGGTGAGCCAGCAGCCGGGCGGCGCCAACGCGACGGTGAGCTTCAAAGTGACAAACACGGGCAAGGCCGCGGGCGCCGAGGTTGCGCAGCTCTATCTGGACTTTCCGCCCATCGCCGAAGGCAACGAGCCCCCGCTCCAGTTAAAGGGATTTCGCAAGGTGATGCTGAGCCCGGGCGAGTCAAAGACGATCGAGCTGAAACTCGATGCTCATGACTTCTCTTACTGGTCGGTGAAGGCGCACGCCTGGGAGATTGTGCCCGGGGTCTTTCACGTGATGGTCGGGGATTCGTCCGCAAACACGCCGCTGCAGGCTACAGTTTCGATTCGGCAGGAACCTTGACCGGCAATCGAACCACGAAGCGGGTATTGCCCGGCTGAGAGTCGACCTCGATCGTGCCTCCGAACTTCTGGGTGACGATGCGGTGCACGATTTCGAGTCCGAGGCCCGTGCCGCTCCCCTGCGTCTTGGTGGTGAAAAACGCCTCGAAGATGTGCGGCAGCACGTCGGGCGCGATGCCGGAGCCATGGTCGGCGATACTGACGCCCAGCCACCCGGGCCCGCTGTCGGTCTGCGGCTCGGTCCACGTGTCGATCTCGATCTTTCCCGCATCGGACGAAGCATCGACGGCGTTGTCGATCAGGTTGGTCCAGACCTGGCTCAACGCGGAGCCGCGCGTCTCGATCACCGAGGGCGAGGCCGCGAAGCGCTTTTCGACCGCGATCTGCTTGAGGCGCAGCTTGTGGCCCAGAATGGTCAACGTGCTCTGCAGGCTGTCGTGCACGTCCAGCGACCGGGCCGCGGAGCGTTCGTCGTAAGCGAACTTCTTGACGGCCATCACCAGCTCGGAGATGCGGGTGATACTTTCCTCGATCGCGCACACCAGCGAGACGCTCGAAACCAGCGAGTCCAGCCAGTTGAGCGCGTCGGAGAAGCCTTCCGCGTCGAAAAACTCGCGAGCACAGGCGAGCTGCCCACGGTCGAAGCCCATGCCGACCAGGGTCGGCGCAATCGTATAGGCGTTCTCGACTCCCGACTCAGCGAGCCATGCGCCCATCGTCTCTTCGGCGTCCGCCTGCTCGAGCGTGCTCATCGCGGTCAGGCGGCAGCTTTTCAGGGCGTGCTCAAGAAGCCCCTTGACGCACTCCAGCTGCTGGGGGCTCTTGGGATGCTCGCTGTGGCGCAGGCTCAGCTGCTGCAGCCGCAACAGGTGCTCGCGCAGCTGGGAGGCGGCGCGCTTGGCGGCCGAGCCGGGGTTGTGCAGCTCGTGCATCAGGCCGGCAGCCAGCGTCCCCAGTGAAACCAGCTTCTCCCGGTGCAACGCCTCGACCTGGTAGGACTGCATCCGCTGCGCCATGTCGGCCAGGATCGACTTGCGCGCCGAATGGCAGCAGGCCAGCAGCGACCAGAATCCCTCCTCGCCAAAGCGGATCAGGATCGAATCGCGCGACGCGGTGACGCGGAACATGGAATGACTGCGGCCCAGCAGCAGCGGCACCTCTCCAAAGCCGTCGCCTTCCTGCATCGACGAAACCAGCGTGAGCGTTCCATCCGGTTCCAGCCGCTGGGCGCGGACTTCGCCCGCGAGTACGATCCAGTAGTGCTCCCAGGGCTGACCCGATTCCACCAGTACGACCCCGGCGGCAGCCTTTATGCGCTCGACGGAGCCGATGGCGGGAAACGACTCGACAGCCACGCCGGTGAAGGGTCGAGTTCGGGAAAGGGCATCGGTCACTTGCCGAAGGGGGACTGATTCAATTTCGACCGACTTTTCGCCAATTCCCATCTCTGCTTCCAAAGCGTCCCCTATCAAAATCCCGCCAGATACTGGTGGGCAAACTGCACGGCAATCGAGCCTTCGCCGACGGCCGAGGCAACCCGCTTGACCGAACCATGCCGGACGTCGCCGGCGACAAAGACACCCGGAAGGCTGGACTCGAGCAAAAATGGCTCGCGCGGCTCGTGCCAGGTCTCGGGCAACTGGCCGCCCGCGCGCAGGTCCGGCCCCGCCAGCAGAAATCCCTTTTCGTCGCGCAGGATCGAGGCAGGAAGCCAATCTGTCCCCGGTGCCGCGCCTATAAATACAAAGAGCGACGATGTGGCCACCGTAGATTCTCCTCCCGGCCCGCGCAGCCGCAACTCCTCCAGGTGATCCTCGCCCATGGCTTCCAGCACCTGCGTCCGCGCACCTACCACAATATTCGATGTTCGTCCGATCTCATCGATCAAATATTTCGACATGGTGGCAGAAAGGCCGTCCCCGCGCACCAACATGGTCACCTTGCAGGCGAATTTGGCAAAGTGCAGGGCGGCCTGGCCGGCGGAGTTCGCGCCGCCGACCACGTAGACCTCCTCATCCTTGCAGGCAGCGGCCTCCACCAGAGCGGCGCCGTAATAGATGCCCCGGCCGGTGAGCCGCTCCGCACCGGGAATGTCGAGCTTGCGGTACTGAACGCCCGGAGCCAGGAGCACGACATGGCTGGAGACCTGGCGCCCGTCGGCCAGTTCGACGAAGCGATACTGGCCGTCGATCCGCAAACCGGTGGCGCGCTGGGTCACAAACTCGGCGCCGAAGCGCGACGCCTGAGCGTGGGCGCGGCGGCCTAGCTCGGCCCCGGTCACCCCCGACGGAAACCCCAGATAATTTTCAATCCGCGAGCTGGACCCGGCCTGGCCGCCCGGCGCCTCAGGCTCGATGACGAGCGTGCGCAATCCCTCGCTGGCCCCGTACACAGCCGCGGCCAGTCCTGCCGGGCCCGCGCCCACCACCACCATGTCGTAGAACTCCTCCTCAGCCCGGATGCGGAGACCCACGCGCGCAGCCAGGGCATCCGGCTCGGCATCGACGAGCGCCGAACCGTCGGCGAAGAGCACCACCGGGAGGCATTCGGCGCCGATATTCCGGTCTTTGAGCAACTGCAGCGCATCGGGTTGCGCGGCGATGTCGAACCAGCGGTAGGGAACATGGTTCCGCGAAAGAAAGCTCCGCACCTCGTGGTCTTTGAGCGACCACCGGTGCCCGATGACCCGCAGCCCCTCGAAGGGCGGCTGATAACCCGCGTTCCAGTCCTCGAGCAGGTCGTTGAGGACCGGATAGAGCTTTTCCTCGGGCGGGTCCCAGGGCTTGTTGAGGTAGTAGTGAATGCGGGCTGTATTGATGGCGCGGATAGCGGCCTCGGTGTCGGCATAGGCGGTCAGAAGCACGCGGCGGGCTTCAGGGTAAACGGCTCGCGCCCGCTCCAGAAACTCCACCCCGGTCATGCCCGGCATGCGCTGGTCGCTGACCATCAGCGCCACCGTCTCCTCACGCGATTTCAACTGGGTGAGAGTGTCGAGCGCGGCCTGCCCGCCGCCGGCCCGTATCACCCTGTACGTCGCCCCATACTCACGGCGCAGGTCCTGCACAACCGCCTCCAGGACGCTTGCGTCGTCGTCAACTGCCAGCAGAATCGGCCTCGCCATATACTCTCAGTGTAGGGCCTGCGGGTGAGACTCCGGGGTGACCGGGTGCGGGTTCAATTGTCCGCAACCGGGGTGGGGCAAGTTGGGGAGGGTCTTAGTCCGCTTTCCCGGGAGAATCGCCGCCAGCCTTCCCTGGAGCCTTCCGCTGGGCGCCGGAGGAAGGCGGAGTTTATTCTTTATTTCAATACAGATTCTGTTCTAAATATTGACAATTCCAGGATTTTTGGCATATTGCCGATAGAATACCAAGGCAAGTTCCAACAGGAGGCTGTCTCTCTTTGACGCAAAAGGGTAATAGCCAATTGCGGGCGACGGCGAGAGGATACGACAGGTGAGGCGTGCTTCATGAATAAGATCATTTTGGCCGATTCCCAAGCAATTTTCCGGGCCGGCACGGCCAAGATCCTGGCAATGGACGAGGATTTGCGCATCATCGCGCAATGCAGCGACCTGGATCGCATGTATCACGCCGTGACCACATTCCCCGGGGCCATCATCTTGTTTGCAGCCTCGCTGCGCCCGGATCTCCCCAGGCTGCGCATGCTGATGGAGACCATGAACAGCCGCGGCATCGTCATCGCCGAGAATAACGAAGCGGCGAGCAGCTATCTACAGCAGGGATTTCGCGGCGTGGTGTACCGCAGCATCAGCGGTCCGGCGCTGGTGGAATGCGTTCGCCGCGTCGCGGCCGGCGATACGTGGCTCCCTCCACGCCTGGTTCAGCCCGATTCCCCCGAGGACGATATGGTCGGAAGGCGGGTGCGCGACCGGCTGACGCCCAAGGAGATGCGGATCGTAGCGCTCATCGTGCAAGGCTCCAAGAACCGCGAGATTGCTTTACGGCTCAAGACCACCGAGCAGGTAATCAAGAATTACCTGCGCTCCATCTACGACAAAACCGGGGTGAGCGACCGTCTCGAACTGGCGCTGTTCACCATCCATCACCGCGTGCTGGCGCAGGCCGCTGCCGAAATCGGCAGCAAGCTCGAAGCAGAAGAGCAGGCAGCCCCGGACGCGGTCGCCTAGGAAGCCTCGCTAAAGCCTCTCGGCGACGCTCTTGGCCTGCGTGAATAGATACAGGTAGTCGGGCCCTCCCGCCTTCGAATCGGTGCCGCTCATATTAAATCCCCCGAAAGGATGCGCGCCGACCATCGCTCCCGTGCACTTCCGGTTGAAGTAGAGATTGCCCACGTGAAATTCGCGGCGGGCGCGATCGATGCGCTGCCGGCTGGATGTGTAAACCGCCCCTGTGAGGCCGTAGTCGGTGTTGTTGGCGATCTCCAGGGCATCATCGAAGCTCGAAGCCCTGACCACGGCCAGGATCGGCCCGAAGATCTCTTCCTGCGCGAGCACCCCCAGTGGCGCGATGCCGGAGAAGACCGTGGGTTCGAGATAATAGCCGCCCTCCTTTGTGGCCGGCGCGCTCCCTCCGGCCACCAGTTCCCCTTCTCGCTTGCCGGTTTCGATGTAACCGAGCATCGACTGGAGCGCGGCGCCATTGATGACGGGTCCAAGATTGGGATTGTCGACCGGGTCTCCTACCGTGAGCTTCGACACTCGCTCGCGCAGCCGTTCGACGAAGACGTCGTAAACAGGAGCTTCGACGATAGCCCGCGAACATGCGGAGCACTTCTGGCCGCTGAAACCAAACGCCGAGGCCGTGACGCCTTCGACGGCGGCATCGAGATCCGCGTCCGCACAGACAACGATCGAGTCTTTGCCCCCCATCTCGAGGATGGTTCGCTTGATCCAGATCTGGCCGGGCTGCGTGCGCGCCGCGCGTTCGTGGATTTCGAGGCCCACCGCCTTCGATCCCGTAAAAGCGATGAAGCGCGTCCGGGGATGTTCGACGATCGCGTTGCCGAAGCTTGAGCCCGATCCGGGGCAAAAATTGACCACTCCGTCGGGCAGGCCGGCTTCCTCGAGCACGTCGACAAACTTGGCGGCGATGGTCGGCGCATCGCTCGATGGCTTGAGGATCACCGTATTGCCTGCAACGATCGACGCGGCAGTCATGCCGGCCATGATAGCGAACGGGAAGTTCCAGGGCGGGATCACGGCGCCCACGCCCAGCGGTATGTAGAGGAGTTCGTTGCGCTCGCCGGGATACTGGATGGGCGTGGTTGCCCGCGCCAGCCGAAGAGCTTCGCGCGCGTAGAACTCCAGAAAGTCGATGGTCTCGCCCACGTCGGCGTCCGCTTCGGCCCAGTTCTTGCCCACTTCGTAGGTGAGCCACGCGCAGAACTCCAGTTTCCGGGTGCGAATGGCGTCCGCCGCGGCCAGCAGTAGCGAGGCGCGCGACTCCACCGGCGTCCTGCTCCAGGGTCCAAACGCGCGAAGGGCCGCATTCATGGCGAGCTCCGCGTGCTCCGCGCCGGCCTTCTGGTGCGTTCCGACAATCTGCGCCGGGCGCGCGGGATTGAAGGAGTGAATCTTGGCATCCGTCTTCTGGCGGCGTCCGCCGATCACCAGGTCATGTTCCCGGCCCAGTTGCAGAGCGACCGCGTCGAGCGCCGCCCGCATCGCACGGGCATTTTCGGCAAGCCTGAAGTCGACAAAGGGCTCGTTCACAAAAGCGCTGGCCGGCGATCGCAGCGCAGCGGAGGCGGGGAGGGAGTCGGTAGTCATAGCAGATTCAGTGTAGACGAGAATGAATCGACGTGACCAAGACGTGAGCAGGCCCTTCCCGAGATCGGAGCGGCCGCGGAACTCGATCGGCCCGCGTGGCCCAGGCATCGTCGAGACGATCCCGATCCGGCGATTATTGCGCGCTTGAAGGAAGCGCGAGCATGGCGCCCCAGTTCAATCCCGCGCCAAAGGCCGCAAGAACCACCGGACCCGAGACCGGCGCAGGCCTCGTGCGATGCCACTCGGAGGCGGCGATCAGGAGTGAAGCGGACGAGGTGTTCCCATAGCGGGCGATGTTGGCGAAAAACCGCTCTTGCGGCGCCTTCAGGGAAGCAGCCACACGCGCGATCAAATTGAGATTGGCCTGGTGCAGCAGGAACGCTTCGACCTCGGCAGCATCGATGTTGTGGCGTTTGAGAACTTCGTCAATGACGCGCGGGAGCTTGCGGGAGGCGTGCAGGATCACGCTGCGGCCATCCATCTTCAATCTGCCGTCCTCGACCTTGAGAATCTCCGCCGCCGTGCCGTCGGTGGACAGGATCCAGTCCGCGATCCGGGCAAAGCCCTTGTCCGCGTCCACCAGACAAGCGCCCGCACCATCGCCAAAAAGAATCGCCGTATCTTTGCCCTCCGGCGTGGGCTCGACCAGGCGCGACATGATCTCGGTGCCCACTACCAGCACGCGGCCCACCGCGGGCGCGGTCTGCGCGGCCAGCGCCAGGGCGATCAGCGATCCGCAGGAGGCCACGGGAATATCGAGAGCCGGCGTGGATGCAAGGCCGAGCTGCGCGGCGACCTGGCTGGCCGGGCCCGGACAGAAGCGGCTGCTCGATCCCGATGCAACCAGAATCATGCCGAGCTCAGACGCAGTCGCACCAGCGCTCTCAAGACAGTCCCGCGCAGCCAGAACTCCGATCCCGGCAACGCTGTCTTCATCGCCGGCGTACCGGCGCTCTTCGATGCCGGTCGCGTCGAAGATCCACTCGGGACTCGCACCCAGCCGCGGCGCAAGCTCCGCGTTGGTCACGCGGCGCGGCGGCAGCCACGACCCGAAAGCGCGCAAAAAAGCCATGGCTTATGACCTGGAAGCTATATACGCCGCAACCTTGTTGATCGAGTCGAACTTCCGCGCCGACAGGTCGGAGTCCGGAATGGAAACCGAAAACTCCTGCTCGAGCCCGCCGACAAAGTCGGTAAGCGCAAACGAGTCGAGCAGGCCGGAAGCAAACAGGGACTCATCCGCGCCGGGGCTGACAGGCTTCTTGGCAACGCTCTGGAGAACCTTAAGGATTCGGGCTTGCGGGTCCATCTGCAGCTCCTTGCGCAGTCGTTTCCGATGCCGGCGCGTGATCGTCCCGGTAGGCGTGATATCCAGCCATCATATCCGCCATCAATGCGTCGGCCAGCTCGCGGTAACCTTCGCCGGTAAAGTGCGTGTGATCGGGCTGCGCCCATCCGGCGTAGGTCCACTGCTGCATGGAACCCGCGCCGCCCATGCGTGCGCGCTGGTCCCAGTAAGCGCATCCGTGCGTGCGGCACACCGCCTTCTGCGCTTCGATGATGCGGTCGGTGCCGGTGTAGTCGCGCCAGGCGTGATGATGAATCACGGAACGGTCCGGCGGGCCAACCACCAGGATCGAGGACTCGGGGACGTAATTGTGAAGGTCGTCCACGATGGAAGCAAAAGCCGCGCGGTAGCTCTCTTCGTCCCATGAAGAGCTTGCGGCTTCATTGGTCCCATAGGCAAGCACGATCAGGGCCGGCGAATTATCCTTCAGATAACTCGAGAATAACTGCTGGTCCCACCGCAGCATCAACGGCGCCTCGGCCCCGTTGATTCCCAGGCACTCCCAGGTCACTCCCGGCTGCGTTGTAACCCATCCCAGCAGAGCCACGGGAGCGTCCTGTTCGGTTGTCACCCGAAAGACGTGATCGCCCGGCGTGCAGTTGTAATTGAAGGTTCCGGCGGCGACGGCGTCCGACGCTGTCTGAATCTCGACCGGATCCCCGTCGTTGTCGGTAAAGCGCAAGCCTCCGCCTCCGGGCTGCTCAAGATACTGGAGCTGCAGCGCCGAGCATGTGGTGTCGAGCGAAATCCACTCCCCCGCGCGGTCCGTCGAGATGCTGAGACCGCCCATCCCCAGTTCATCGGTGGCGAAGTGCAGAAACTTGTTTCCCTCGGTAGTCCATCCCGGCGACTCCTGGTGTTGCGAGCCCAGAATGCGATAGCCGGCGAAAGGATGGCCGGCATAGGAAAAGCCCACGCCGCCGTCGCCAAACTGCTGCTGAAAGACACGCCGCGCTTCGCCGGTGAACTCGTCGGCCGCGGTGTGCGAGTCTCCAAACTGGAGAACACGCAGAGTCGTAGTCTCGGTGCCGGGATCCTTGCGCTCGCGCTGGTAGGACGCAAGCTGGGCATAGAATCCGGCGAGCGCCGACTGGTACGCGATGGCGTGCGGTTCCGGTTCCTTGAGCCTGTCGCCGATCCGCTCGATCATTTCTGCCCGGTGCGCCGCACTGACGCGCGGAACATAGTAGTGCACGCGCCGGCGCACGCCCGTCCGCGTGTGCTTCGAGCTCCTGCGTCCCTTTGTCGTGTGCCGGCTCGATGACGCAACATGACTCTTTTTGCCGGTGGATGCAGCCTGCCGCGCGCTCGCGCCGGCCCCTGCAAAGAGCAGTGCGATCACCATCGCAGCGCATGCAAAATCCATAAAACGCCGGCTCATCCTGCCTGCGCCCTCCTGTCTGCCGGCTTGTGAGGCTTGGCGCCTTGAGGAGCGTTCCCGGTGGCGGCAACCTTGATGGCAGCCTTTACCGGAACGGGAAGGACGATTCCATGTCGCATCTTCCATCGATCATAACGCAGGGACAACTGCCGCACGAAGAGCGCCCCGACGATCCCGGCCCCCTGCGGCGTGGGATGCAGGAGGTCCGCGGTAACCAGGCGAGGGCTGGCCCCGTACCAGCGTGCCATGGTGCCGCTGCCGCCCATCGCGTCGAATGTGTCGAAGAATGCAACATGGGTCTCGGCCGCAACCTCGCGCTGAATCGCCACGATCTCGGGAATCGTATCCATGGTTTTGATCTGGTCAAGCCCACTGCGCTCGCCGCGATCCATGGGGCTCATCACCAGAATGCAGGCCCCCGGGGCAGCCATCCGGATGCGCCCGATTGCCAGGCGCAGCTCGTCCCCGTACCGCGTATGAACCCAATCGCCGAAGCTGCTCTCATTCGACCCGTAGTTAATGATGACCAGGTCCGGATGCGCGTGGGCCAGCTCCTCCTTCCACAACGCCGGCTGTAGCACCCGCGCCAGCACGCTCGTGGTGGCGCCGTTCAACCCAAGGCTGTCGTACAGCACGCCGGTCGAGCCGCGGCGAAAATCCACGCCGAACAGCGTCACCGCACCTTCCGCAGGCTCGATCGAAATCGTCTTCGTTCCTGCCGGCAGCGCGAGCCGGAGAACGGCCTCTGCCGGTGCGGGCGCGTCGGTGGTCTGCACCGCAAGCCGATCGCCGTCGGCCTCAACCATGAAGGCGCCTCCGCCCGGCCGGACGAGATAGGAGACCTCCGCCTCGGACTGCGGCGACGCCGTAAGCCGGAACTTGCTCCACGCGCCCTGCCGGCCGTCGAATGCCGCACCTCCCAGCCCGTACATTCCTTCGCGCATCAGGCCCACCGCGGTGCGCGTCTTCCAGCCGCTGCCGCTCATACCCACGCCGTCATGGCCATACCATGCCCACGGCTTGGCGATCAGCGTGTAGCCCCGGCCCGCGTCGCCAAAACGCGCCTGCAGCCGCGACCGGATTTCGCCCGTGATCAGGTCCGCCGTGGTGGGCGAATCGCCATAATGCAGGATTGTGATTACGCCGGTCTTACTGCGCTCCAGGCTCCAGAGCGCGGCAAAGAAGGGATCGAGGTTGTTCGAGGCGTCTACGAAGAGAGGCGACTCGCTCATACCGGTCCGGCCTGGGGCCCGGGTCGCAGCTTGCACGGGAACGGGAGGCGGTGGCGGAGAGGGCCAGTGAAGTCGAAATGTCTGCGCCAAGAGCCCCGCGCTCATCCCCTTACCGCGATCCACTTTGAGCCGCCAGATCGCAAGCACCCCTCCCATCACGGCGATCGCCAGGGCCGTCTTCAACGGGAACCGCTTTCCACGGCCGGGCTGTTCCGGCTGGGGCGGCAATGGATCGGAGAAATCAAAAATTGCCATACACAAAAGGAGCGGAGCCCTGGCCCGCCAGCGTTTGAATGAGAAGAATTAGAGCCGCCATGGCCAACCCCTGCGCCCAGAACGGCGTGCGCCCCGCTGCCTCCGCGCACCTCTCAAACCAGCGCGGCGGCAGCCAGTGGGAGGCGGCAGCCAGCAGCATTACCCCGCCCACCAGCGGCGTGACGCTGCTTACCGACCAGGTCAATGAGCCCAGTCCGCGAAGAATGGCCGTTGCATTCGCCAGCGAAGTGGCACGGAAGAATATCCAGGTAAAACACACAAAGTGGAATGTGAGTAAGCCGCCCCAAAGTCTCGCCCGCCAGGAATGCGAGGGAAGGCCGCGCCAGCGCTTCCATGCAAACGCAACCGCCAGCGCAACTCCATGCAAGGCGCCCCAGATAAAAAAGGTCCACGCGATGCCGTGCCACAATCCGCCGAGCACGAGCGTAATCAAAACAGCATAACTATAGGAGAGAAGCGGACGCTTGCGCGTCTTGGGCAGGAAATCGAACAGGTAGAAGAACAGCCAGTTCGAAAATGTAATATGCCATCGCTTCCAGAACTCGGCGACACTCTCTGCAAGATAGGGCTGGCGAAAGTTCTCGGGCAGGCGAATCCCCAGCAGCAGTCCGGCGCCCATGGCGATGTCGGTGTATCCAGAAAAGTCGAAGAACAGCTGCAGTGCGTAACCGTAGACGCCAAGAAGGATTTCGCTACTCGAGTACAGGGCCGGCGTGTCGAAGATACGGTCGACGAGATTATTGGCGAGAAAATCTGCAATCAATAGCTTCTTGACGAGGCCGAGGGCGATTAAGAGCAGCGCGCGGCCGCCATCTTCAGCGGTCAACTCGAATGGCCGCGATAACTGATCGAGAAGATTGCCGGTGCGCGGAATGGGCCCCGCGGTGATAGACGGAAAAAACAGAGCCGACGCGAGGTATGCCAGATAGTTCCGCGTGGGCTGAATCTCGCCAAGATAGAGGTCGATGGTATAAGTGAGTGACTGAAAGCAGTAAAAGGAAAGGCTCAGCGGCAGAAGCCAGCGCAGGCTGCTTGTGGTCATCAGCGGGATCATCTTGAGCCCGGCCAGGAGACCCACGTTGATAGAAAGCGAGACGCCGAGCAGGAGGCGGCGCACCCAAGGCAGTCGCGACCGGCTCAAGCCCAGGCCAACGAGAAAATCGGCCGTGGTTGCTATAGGGAGTGCAAAGTAGATCAGGCTGAATCGGGCCAGGAAAAACAGATTGGCTGCCGCCAGCAGGGCCAACCGGAGCCGCCGCGACTGGCCGGCGCTCCAGTAAAGCATGCACACCACAGCGAGAAAGACAAAGAACGGTGCGGAACTGGCTTGCATGCAGGCTTTCCAGATACCTTTTCACGGCCTGCCGAAGCACTTACGATGCCGTGACAGAGTTGCTTTCATGGTCAGGCTTTTCTTTGTTCGAAAAGCCGGCCGGAGCCGAATGAAGTTATCGGGAGAACCTAGTTTATCACGGCGCCGCGCCATGCCCGTGCTACAGGGCGGGAGGAGAAGTAAGGTGATGGAACCAATCTTTTCCACAGCCCCGGCGTTTCGTTTGGCGCACACACACCAAGCGTTGGCCAGTTCGGGTAACTTGGGTCGAGTTCGGAAAGAAGGGAAGAAGCGGCGAATCCCTATTCAAAAACCTAGAAAACCGGAGCCGCATCCACGTTAAGACATTCTCTTAACAAAACTCATTTTGCGGCACTTAGAATGCCAATTGCGGGGCGGATAATCGGATCTTCGCAGAGTATGCTCAGGTAATTCGCAAAATCTGTATGCTTTCTTCCATTGCGGCGGAGCGATCTTACGCCCCTTGATTCACCCTCCGAGGCAACCCTTTACGACTAAGAAATAAAGTCGTATCTCTTCCATTTAACTTGTACTTCGGCTGGTAATGATTTAGTAAAATGGCCGAATGGTTGTACGACGGAAATCTACTCAAGCAAGTGAGCCCCGGTCACGATGGGTATTCGCACTTGCCGCGGTCTTGCCCGTAGCTGTCTTCGCAATACTCTTCACGGCTTCGACGCTTACGGTGCAGGCGGATGTTCCTCTCGCCCGGCCCAGTTCGACGCTGCCTCCGACAGCTCCGCCAGAGGCGCTTGCACCGCAGGTCAAGATCCACCCCGCGCCCGGCGAATCGCCATACATCCTGCGCGGAATCGCGTCCTGGTACGGAGCAGTGCTCAACGGACACCGTACCGCGAGCGGCGAGCGCTTCAACATGTTCGCGATGACGGCGTGTCATCCAACCCTTCCCTTCGGCAGCGTGGTGCGCGTCGTCGATCTCGATAACCAGCGCTCCGTCGTGGTACGCATCAACGACCGCGGCATTCTGTTTCCCGGACGCATCATCGATCTCTCCTATGCGGCCGCCAAACGGCTGAACATCGTCCGGTCGGGCCTTGCGCCCGTGTCGCTGCAGGTGCTCGCGCTCGGCCGTCCGCATCACAGGAGATCGGATCCTGTTCCGGTACAAGGCTCCGAAAGAGTCGCGCAGGCGGACCTGCACTGAGATCGGAACAGGGCGGCTCAGGTTCAAAGACAACGAGAGCCGGTGTGAACCCGGAGACTCTGTCTTCGCACGCCGGCCGTCGTGTTTTTCCGTCAGCTTTCGCCGCGCGGCGAGTTTTTCCGCGCGCGGCGTCCGAGGGCCGCGAAGCCGAGTCGATAACCAGGATCGCGCCGCAATTGCCCTGCGCGCGCGTCCTTGCGCATTCGATCCGCACAGACCGCTGAAACGGCCGGGAATCTTCGCCTTCGGTCTCCCTCCCGCAAACGCAGAACCTTCGGATCTTCGATGCCCCCTCTGCCCCCAGCGAACATCAGCTCTCCGTGTCGAGGTGCATTCGCGCCGCATTGTCCACATCTCCACAGCATCTACGGTTCAACTGCACTGTTCATGCGCCTTGAAGCCGCCTATGGTCGGGGCTACCCTTGTATGCGAGGGGCCAATAGAGCCCCTGGAGCAGCGCTTTTGCTCCCGGGAAGCGGCGCAGCCCGGCTTAACAGCCAGGCCTGGCCGTGCCATTTCCAGCTTTCCACAGCGAAATACCCCTGTTTAGAGCAAAGGTGCCGGAAATCGCAACAAAATACTAGATATTGTGGTTTCGAGTTGACACGTACCATAGACAGCGGTATTTTTTCATCTGCGGCTGTAAACGGGCTGTAACGAAAGGCCGGCCTCAGGGCGCACCGGCAGTCGGTCAGATAAATACCTGATTCCGCTGCCCCATGCTCCCGTTTCCCGATCTTCGTGAGCACTTCGCGCCGCCTGCCCCACCTTCTTGCGGCCGGGGCAGGACCGCTATTGCACTGATCTTGCCGATTGAGAGGACTCCATGAACGAGGCTCAGCTTCAGACTTCGACCAACCCCATCTTCACCTCTTCCAGCCGCCGCGGGCTCACGTTTACCCGCCGGTTCTCCTCGGAGGGTGTCTCCCCCTACGAACAGCTCCAGTGGGAGCGCCGCACCGCTTCCATCACCGACACCAAGGGCAACACGATCTTCGAGCAAAAGGACGTCGAAGTGCCCGTGGACTGGTCGATGACGGCCACCAACATCGTGGCCTCCAAGTACCTGCACGGCCAGCTCGGCACGCCGGAGCGCGAGACCGGCGTGCGCCAGCTTGTAAGCCGTGTTGCCGAAACCATTCGCGACTGGGGCATGGCCGGCGGTTACTTCGCTACGCAGGAAGACGCTGCCGTCTTTCACGACGAACTGGCCCACATGCTGCTCACCCAGAAGGCCGCCTTTAACTCGCCGGTCTGGTTCAACGTTGGCTGCGACCGGCTGGAGCCGGAGGCCGACGGCCAGAACTGGCATTGGGATGCGGTGACCGGCGGCGTCCGCTACTCGGCCACCGGCTACCGCAACCCCCAGTGCTCGGCCTGCTTCATCAACGCCGTCGACGACTCCCTCGACTCCATCCTCACTCTCGCCAAGACCGAGGGCATGCTCTTCAAGTGGGGCTCCGGCACGGGCACCAATCTCTCGTCGATCCGCGGCTCCATGGAGCTGCTCTCCGGCGGCGGCCAGGCCTCCGGACCGCTCAGCTTCATGCGCGGCTTCGACGCCTTCGCCGGCGTCATCAAGTCCGGCGGAAAGACCCGTCGCGCCGCCAAGATGGTGATCCTGAACGTCGACCACCCGGACATCCTGGACTTCATCGACTGCAAGGCCAAAGAGGAGGCCAAGGCCTTCACGCTGATCAAGGCCGGCTACGATGGCTCGGGGCCCGACTCGGAAGCCTACTCCTCGATTTTCTTCCAGAACGCCAACAACTCCGTCCGCGTAAGCGACGAGTTCATGCGCGCGTACGAGCAGGACGGCGACTTCACCACCTACACCGTCAAGGAACACAAGCCGGTAAAGACCTACAAGGCACGCGAGATCATGCACAAGATCGCCGAGGCCACCTGGCTCTGCGGCGACCCGGGCATGCAGTTTGACACCACCATCAACCGCTGGCACACCAGCAAGAACACGGCGCGCATCAACGCCTCCAATCCCTGCTCCGAGTACATGTTCCTCGATAACTCGGCCTGCAACCTGGCCAGCTTCAATTTGCTCAAGTTCGTCACCCCGGCCGGCGCCTTCGATATTCCCGCCTACCGGCACGGCATCTCGGTGATGATCACGGCCATGGAGATCCTGGTCGACAACTCGGGCTACCCCACCGAGGCCATCTCCCGCAACTCGCACGATTACCGGCCGCTCGGCCTGGGCTACGCGAATCTCGGCGCGCTGCTCATGGCCTTTGGCCTGCCCTACGACTCCGCAGCCGGCCGCGACCTCGCCGGATGCCTCACCGCCATCATGTGCGGCCAGGCCTATCTCCAGTCCGCGGTCATCGCCGCCAACTGCGCGCCGCTGGCTTCCGCCACGCCTCTCACCGCCTCCGTCGAACGCGAAGGCGGCGCCTGCCCCGGCTTCTACATGAACCGCGAGCCGTTCCTCGACGTGATTCGCATGCACCGCGCCGAAGTGAACAAGATCGGCAAGTCGCGCCAGAGCGCGGAGCCCTTCAACGTGCCCCAGCTTGACGCCCTCATCGACGCCAGCCGCGAGTGCTGGGACACGGCCCTCGCCTGCGGCGAACGCTACGGCTTCCGCAACTCGCAGACCACCGTGTTGGCGCCCACCGGCACCATCGGCTTCATGATGGACTGCGACACCACCGGCATCGAGCCCGACCTCGCCCTCGTCAAGTACAAGAAGCTGGTCGGCGGCGGCATGATCAAGATCGTCAACAATACCGTGCCTGCCGCCCTCTTCAAGCTCGGCTACAACAACGACCAGGTCAACGCCATCGTCAGCTACATCGACGCCACCGGCACCATTGAAGGCGCGCCCGGCATCAAGCCCGAGCATCTGGCCGTCTTCGATTGCAGCTTCAAACCGGCCAAGGGTACCCGGTCCATTCACTACATGGGCCACATCAAGATGATGGCCGCCGCGCAGCCGTTCCTCTCCGGCGCCATCTCCAAGACCGTCAACCTGCCCCACGAGGCCGGCGTCGATGAAGTCGCCGAGGCCTACGCCGAGAGCTGGCGCCAGGGCATCAAGGCCGTCGCCATCTACCGCGACGGCTCCAAGGGTACTCAGCCGCTGAATACGAGCATCGATAGCAAGAAAGAGCCTTCGCCTCTCGATGCCCTCGGCTTTCGCGTGCTCACCCAGCTTGCCGCCGGCCAAGCCGCTGCCGAGGCCGATATCAAGGCCCTTGAGACCAGGAGCGCTGAGAAGGTCGAGGTCGGTGCCAGGCAGGTCGCGGCTGCAGCCGCCGCCTTCCAGAATGCGCTCGACCAGATCGCCAAAACCGCGGCTGCTCCCTTGCTCGCGCCGTCCCCGGCCGTCGAATCCGCGCAGGAACAGGACCTCAACGGGCCTCCGCGCGCGGTCCGTCATCGTCTGCCCATCGAGCGCGCCTCGGTCACGCATAAGTTCTCCATCGCCGGCCACGAGGGCTACATCACAGTTGGCCTCTACCCCACCGGCCAGCCGGGCGAGATCTTCATCAAGATGGCCAAGGAAGGCTCGACCGTCTCCGGCCTCATGGACGCTTTTGCCACCTCCATCTCGCTCGCCCTGCAGCACGGCGTGCCTCTCAAGGTCCTCTGCGAAAAGTTCGCGCATACCCGCTTCGAGCCCTCCGGCTGGACCGGCAACGAGCAGATCGGCTACGCCAAAAGCCTCATGGACTACATCTTCCGCTGGCTGCATCTGCGCTTCTTGTCGGGCGAGCAACTGACGCTCTTCGCCGGCTTCGCCCCGCAGGCGCCGCAACTGCCCCCGGCTCCCAGCATGCTCTCTGAAACCGAAGCTGAGGAGGACACTGCTTCATCCCAGCAGCACTTGGCGAGGCTCGCCGAGGAGGTAGCCAAGCGGCTCAATCAAGTGACCGGCCAACCCGGCAGGCTTTCGGCGGGCGGCGGCATTGCCCCGGACACACAGCCGCGGCTGGCGTCCGCGGCAACACCCACGCACACGCCGGACTTGAAGGATCGCGGCATTTATCACGCTGCGGATGCGATGCGGGGCATGTACGACATGGGAGACGCCCCCAGTTGCGGCACCTGCGGAGCGATCATGGTGCGTAACGGGAGCTGCTACCGCTGCATGAGCTGCGGTTCGACGAGCGGTTGTTCCTAGCTCCTCTAACTTACTCTTACTGGGGCAGAGTTGAAGATTCGCCGCCCACATCAAGAAGGTGGACGAGATTTGCGCGCACGACAAGTCCCTGCAGCATTGGTTAGTCGTCGTGGCCGTTGTCTTCGGGTTCCGGTGCGGCGCCTTTGGGAGTATGGCGCGGATCGGGCCTGACCGTGACCGGCTGCGTATACGTTTTGCCGTCCACGGTGAGCCGGACGGTGTAGTCGCCGGGCCGCAACCCGGCAGCGCCGCGGCGTCCGCCAGGGCCTGGACGGCCTTCTTCAGGTGGTGGCGGCGAGCCGGCGGGGTGGCAGGCGTCGACAGGCGGCGGCGCAGGGTTGCGGCGGAAATCGCCCATGCCGAAGCGCGGAGTGGCAACGTCGAGGGCGACGCGGTGCATCCCCGCTTCAGCCGAGGGCGGCGGCGTGGGCTGCAGCCAGTAGGCCTGCACGTTGATGGTTTCGGTGTCCACCGGCTTGTATGGCGCATCGCTAGCCAGGCAGGCCGTAACCTTGCCGTCTGCAGCCACCAGCTCGATTTTGATGGGCGATGTGGATGCGGATTTGAGCCAGTAATAGGCGACTACGCCCGCTGGGGGATTCTTCTCCTGCGGCTCCTCGTGAGGCAGCGGGGTGCCGTCCTGGCCGCCGGCGTGGAGGGCGTAGGTGGTGCCGGGAGCGAACAAGTAGGCGTCGTCCGACTCGATCTGCTCGCCCTTGGTCGCGATCTGGCGTAGCGCGCTCATCTGGTCGAGGACCCAGAAGCCGCGCCCGTGCGTGGCCACGTCGAGGTCGTCGCCGTGCACGATGATGTCGCGCACCGAGGTCACGGGCATGTTGAGCTGCAGCGGCTGCCAGTGGTCGCCGTCGTCAAACGACACGTAGACGCGCAGCTCCGTGGCGGCGTAGAGCAGGCCTTTCTGTTCGGGGTCCTCTTTGACGGAGTTTACGTAAGCGCCGTCGGGAATGCCGTCGGTCACTTCCTGCCAGGTCTTGCCGCCGTCGTGGGTGCGGTAGATGTGTGGTCTGAAGTCGTCGAGGCGATGGCGATCGACCGAGGCGTAGGCTGTATCCACGTCGAAGTGGCCGGCCTCGACCTGCGTGACCCTGCTCCAGGCGGTCATCGCGGGCGGCGTCACATCTTCCCAGTGCGCGCCGTCGTCGCGCGTGACCTGGATCAGGCCGTCGGACGTGCCGACCCAGACCGTCTTTGCGTCGAGCGGCGAGGGCCCGATAGTGTAGACGACGCCGAAACGATCCGTCATCGGTTCGTCGATGTCTTTGGCGGTGATGGGATCGAGGTTCGGCGGGACAGGGGGATTGAGGCGCGTGAGGTCGGGGCTGATCTTCTGCCAGCTTCTGCCGCGGTCGCGAGTGCGGAAGACGAACTGGTTGGCGTAGTAGAGCGCGCCGTCGGCTTGCGAGAAGACCTGCGGCAGCGTCCAGGTCTTGCGATTTGGGTCATCGGGATCGGGTGGGGGAAGCTCGCCGCCTCGATCGATGCTCATATTGAGCGTCTGATTGCAAATCCTGGCGCCGTCGCCGTAGAGAATGTTTGGATTGTCGGGGTCGGGAACCACCGTATTGCTTTCGCCAGCCAGGCACGTAGGCTGCCAGTCGCGGAAGGAGAGAACGCCAAAGGCCGACCAGACGCTGACGCGCACCGCGCCCGAGTCCTGTTGCGCCCCGTAGAGCCAGTAGGGATAGCCCTTGGTAGCCGCCAGATGATAGATCTCGGCGGTGGGCTGGTTGTACCAGGTGCTCCAGGTCTTGGCGCCATCGACGCTCACCACCGTACCCTGGTCGCTGGAGAGCACCATGCGGGTGCCGTCCTGGGGATCGATCCAGATTTGGTGATAGTCGTCGCCGCCGGGCGCGCCTTTGACGGGAGTCCAGGTTCTGCCGGCGTCGAGCGTCATGTAAGTTGCGGTGTTGATGTCGTAGGCGCGGTCGGGGTTGGTGGGATCGACGGCCATCTGTTCGAAGTACCAGCCCCGGCCCCAAAGGCGCTCCTCGTTGTTGACCAGATGCCAGGTGGCGCCGGCGTCGTTGGAGATGTAGACTCCGCCGGTTGGCTTGGGCGCATTCGTTTCTTCGCGCTCGGGTCCGCCGAAGCGCAAGGGAGGCGCAATGGCCGCGCCGACATCGTCCACCGCCGCGTAGAGGCGGTTGGGATTGCTGGGCGCGATGGCGATGCCGATCTTGCCGACGAAGTTGTCATCCGGTAGGCCACCGCCGAGTTTATGCCATGTGTCGCCGCCGTCGGTGGACTTGTACAGGCCGCCGCCGGGCAGGTTCGTCGGCGCGTAAACGGCCCAGGGCGGCCGCCGCGTGGCCCACAGCGAGGCGTAGAGAATGCGCGGATTTTTCGGATCGATGGTCAGGTCGATCGCGCCCACTCCGTCGGGGTTGGTCTTGCTGTAGAGAACCTTCTTCCAATGCGCCCCGCCGTCGGTGGAGCGGAAGACGCCGCGCTCGGCGTTGCTGTCATAGACGTGGCCGAGGGCGGCCACGTAAACGCGATTGGGATCGTGGGGGTCAACCGCGATCTTGCCGATGTGGCGCGTATCCCCGAGTCCGATGAAGCGCCAGGTCTTGCCGGCGTCGATGGATTTGAAGACGCCGATTCCGTAGGAGTGCTGGTTGCGGATGTCGGGCTCTCCGGTGCCCACGTAGATAATGTTCGGGTCGGATGGTGCCACGGCAATGGCCCCGATTGAACCGATGGGGATGCCGGTCTTCGGGTCGTCGGCGATTGGGAACCAGGTGCGGCCTGCGTTCTCGGTCTTCCACACTCCCCCGCCTACCGAGCCCGTGTAGAAGGTGTCGGGCTGGCTGGCATTGCCGGCTACGGCATAGCTGCGGCCGCCGCGCATGGGGCCGACGTCGCGCCAGCGCAGACCGGAGAGCAGGCTAGCCGGGTACTGCCCGGCGGCCGCGGATTGCTGGGCTGCGAGCGACGGCCCCCAGGAGACCAGTAAGCACAGCGCGAAAACGAAGAGTGGACAGTCACGTTCGACATGCACGGCAATTGCTCCTGATTGCGGCTCGAATGCGGGAATGGACGTCAGTTCACGTTATCAGATCACGCTCAAGACGGAATCCCATCGTTCCAGCAAATTGTCGAAATTTTGCTCCGGCAGGAGATCGGTCCCTGCCCGCGCGGATGACCCCGAACTTATCGAACCGTCCGGCGATTTAGCAAATGGCCCGCAATTGAAATCGGTCTCGAAATCCACTGGGGGCGGCTCAGAAGATAATCTTGCCGGCGAATTGCACGTTGAACGGTTCGCCCGGCCCAATGCCAGGCGCGCTGCCGCTGTTGCGTGTAGCCGTGCTCTCCATAAACGTGCCCGATGAGTGGCTGCCGGATGGATTGGCCAGGTTCAGCGTCCTGAAGATGTTAAAGCACTCCGCGCGAAGCTGCAGCGTGAAGCGGTCGCCCATGCGGGTGTTCTTGACCAGCGAAGCGTCCGTGGTGAAGAAGTTGGGACCACGCAACGCATCGCGGGCCATGTTGCCAAAGGTGCCCTGCGCGGGGACCGCAAATGCGGCGGTGTTATACCACGGATAGACCGGCGCTGACCCGGTAGTCTTGACCGTGAGTCCACGGGCAACCCCTGATTTGGGGTTCGCCACTTGCGTCATCCTGTCCTGGAACTCACCGGTGCCGCTGTTATCGGTGCCCACTGTCACATTGATCGGCGTTCCCGTGAAATAGGTGATAAAGGCGTTTCCCTGCCAGCCGCCGGTGAGCAGAGGCATGCGGCTGCTGAACTTGGGCACATCGTAAACCAGGTAGGAGTTGAATGTGAACTTGTCGTCGAAGGTCGAGTTGCCGTATTCGGCGTTCGCATCGGGCGTGTATTGCGGGGCGAATCCACGCGTAGCCGAATCGGTATCGAGTGCGTGGCTGTAGGTGAAGGAACCTTGACCTGTCAATCCATGAAAGTTCGATGCGCGCATCATCACCTGCAAGGAATTGTAATTAGAGTGGGCTTCGGAATCGAACTCATCGATACCCATGAGGATGGCGTGGTTGGGAATCGCCGTGTCCGTGTAGTAAGGCCTGCGCGTCAATTCAACGGCTGTGCTGGTGCCGGGGCCCGGCGCCGCCTGGTTGACGTCGTAGAGTCCAAAGAGACGGCGTCCCAGCGAACCCACATAGGCGACCTGAAGCAAAGAATTCTGGCTGAGCTGGTACTCAAGGTTCAAGTTGAAATTCTGGACGTAGGCGGTGCGGAAGTTCGATCCGACGGTTGACAGCCCCATGGTAGGTGGCGCGGCCGCCGAGGTAAACGGATCGACGTTGGTGGTCCACTGGTAGTAGTTGCGGCTGAGGGTCTCCACCGGTGTGGCTCCGATAGGGTTTGCCTGGACGCCGATGGTGGCGCCGTTCCTGAGCGAGTTGTCGAAGAATCCGTTCAGGTTGGGAACGTCGTAATAAATGCCATAGGTGCCGCGAAGCACAGTTTTCGCAGCCGCATGAAACGCGAAGCCGAAGCGGGGAGCGAGGTTAGTCAAATCGCGCGGATAGGCGCCGCCGTTCTGGCTGGCAAGAACCAGACCGAAGGCGTTGGCGTTCGGGGAAGTGGGATTGAAGACGGAAAGAACGCCCGTGGATGAAAACGGACCATTGTACAGATAACGGAGGCCGTAGTTGAGAGATAGACTGGGCGTGACCTGGAACTGGTCCTCGGCAAACGCATCGAATGTGTTCACGTAAATATCGCGCTGCAGCGATCCCTGAACGATGGAGGAGTTGGCCACATATCCGGCCAGGTAATCGGCCAGCGCGCACACGGCGGTGGTCCCGCAGGTGGCGTAGTAGGGCGTGCCCTGGGGTTGAGTAAACCCGCTGACAGCCGTGTCCGTAGCAGTACCGGTAAACAGAAAGGTGCCGCGCACGCCGGGCTGATAGAGCAGATTCATGTAGGAACGGCGGATCTCGCCGCCGAAGCGGACCTGATGCCGGCCGAAGATGTAGGTTGCCGTATCCACAAACTGCCCGGTGATGTCTTCGCGGCCAAGCGGTTGAGTTTCGCCGGTTTCGTCGATGCCGCCGTCGATGGTGATGGTGGGCGCGCCAAAGAGCGCGGGAGTGGTGACGCCGGTATTCAGGCCCAGGGCGGGCATGTCATAGCTGTGATCGGCGTCGTTGAAGGTCTGGTCGAAGACTCCAACACCGACCAGCGCCTGATTGGCAAGGTGCGGGGTGATGGCCCAGTTGTGGACGATCATGTAGTTCTGCGTGTGATCGGGCGCTTCCTGATAGTAGTTGAAGATGTTTGTGCCGTCGGCGGCGTACTGTATTCCCAGACCGACGAAACCGCGGACGGAAAGAGATTGCTTGTCGGAAATGGTGTAGTCAAGCTTGAGGATGGTGTTGTCGCTGTAGCCGTTCTGGGGCCGGGAATCGTAGAAGTTTCCCGCCGACGCCGGCCCCACCGGCTGATTGGCCTCCGGCCACAAGGCGAGCACGCTGAGCGAAAGCGGATTGACGGGGACATTATTCGCGCTGAGCACCGCTTCCGCCGCGGTGATGTAGGCCTGGGTTGGCTCGGTGGCGAATGCCTGGTTCTGGATCACGTAGTTCTGGCGCTCGAAATTTCCGAAATAGAACAACTTGTCTTTGCGAATCGGCCCGCCGACCGCCGCGCCCCACTGCTGGTTCCTCAACTCCGGCTTTCGCGTGGCCGCGGGCAAAAAGGGGCTCTTCTCCGCGAAAAACTCGTTGCGGTTGAAATAATACATCGAGCCGTGAATGTTGTTTGTGCCCGATTTGATGGCGACGGAGATCAGGCCGCCGCCATTGCGTCCCGACTCGGCGTTGGCGTCGGTCTGCACCGTAAACTGGTCGATAGACTCGATGGGGATGAGCACACCGGCGATGCCGGCGACGCCGCCCTGGTTAGCCGCGTCGGTGTTCTGCCACAGATCGTTGTTGTCGGCGCCATCGATCTCCCAGTTCATCTGGTTGGTGCGCGCGCCGTTCAGCGATCCGGAGCCGTTGTAGCCGGGTACGGTTTTGAGCAGTTGGGTGAAGTCGCGGCCATTCAGGGGAATATTCTGCACCGCGGCGTCGTTGACTACCGCGTTGGTGGTCGACGACTGCGTATCGAGCGCGATTGCTGCCGCATTCACCTCAACCTCTTGCGTGGCGGATGCGATCTTCAGTACGACCTTCAGCGAATAGATCTGACCGGGACGGACAGAAATGTTGTTGATCTGGTTCGCGGCGAAGCCGCCGGCCTGGACCGTCAGCGAATAGCGGCCGAGCGGCAGATCCTGAAAAGCGAAATCGCCCGAGTTCGTGGACTGGGAGCTGCGTGTAAAGCCCGTGTCGGTGCCGACGATGGTGAGTTTCGCATGGGGGACTACTGCGCCCGAACTGTCAGTTACCGTTCCCGCAATCCCACCGCGAAAGGTCTGCGCTTGGATGAGTGCGCAAAAAGTCAAAAACAAGAAGAGGTCAAGGAAACGAGAGACGACAACTCGAGTAGAGAACCTCATATACGTCCTCCAATGCTTGCGGGGAATGACACGGATTGATAGAGAAATCCGTGGGGATGGCATCGGCGACAAGGCATAAACTGCTAACCTGCCGCATAGTCTTCAACGAAGAAGGTTATGCTGCAAGGAACTCGCATTGGGGACGGGGAAAGAGGCGTGCGAAGTTTTTAGCGTTCTGACAATGAGTTCCAACAGTACCGATGGCCTTCAAATTAATATCGCCCTCGATGCGAGTCAACCGGTATTAAGAGGAATAATGTGACGAATAAGCAAAGCAAATGTTGCCATCGGGTAACCCGTCCATCGGAGGATTGATACGGAACCTCTGATCAGCCCTCTGATTTTGAGCGCAGGACAGGCAGAGGCGCTCCGGATGGCAATCTCCGCGCCGAGATGGTCTGCAGGCCAACAGGCTGCCGCCCCTTGCCCGCCCTGGGATGGTGCGGCTCGACCAGAGCTTCTAACTCCGCCCACGGAACCACAGCCTTCATGGTGCTGAGAAACCGGTCCCCGCGACCGGTCCGTCCGTACCTCTCAAGGCCTGGTCGACTGGCAAGAGTTATCTGGCGCATCGCGTTCTCGCTCCACCGGCCGCGTTAGACGGGAATGACGCGGCTTCGAGGCTTGATCAGAGGCTCCCTGAGCGATACATACAGCCTGCAGGAGACTCGCACCGATCGCGAGTCGTGCAGCCAGGCCGTCTTTCCAGTCTGGTCCATGGTGGTTTTTCAGCGCCGGACGACGACCGAAATCGTCGCCATGCGCTTAGGCCTGCTGTCTGCGCTTCTGCATTGACCGATGCTCTGAGCAGCGTGTGGAATCGCCAGGGGAGACGATGGCCAAATCATAATCTAGCGGCTTGGTTTTAACCCCTTAGCGTACTTCCATCGACATTCTGCCCTCTACATCCTTGTCAAGCACCCACCACGCGCCTTCCCGCCGCGCCATCGCGGCGTGCCCGTCAATCCATACTCCGCGCGACCCTTTTGCCGCCGGCAGGCGCACCTTCGCTTCCATTCCTGCCGGCAGCGCCAGCGACATGGTAAACCTCGGCGCCATCTTCCAGGAGACGCGAACCGTTCCTCTTGGAGTCGGCACGGTTCCGCTTGCAAAGAGAAGGCCCCCGGGATGGGGTTGTATCTCGGCTTGGCTCCAGCCCGGCTTGCCCACCTGCACTCCCAGCACAAAGCGCGGCAGCAGGTTTGCCGGAGCTGCTCCCCATGCGTGCGTCCAATCCAGGTTGGGCTTGTAGCGTGCATCCCAGGCTTCCCAAGTGATCGTGGCCCCGCTGTCGACCATATGCCTCCAACTGCGGTCGCCTGGCGCGATCATCTCCTCCACCGCCGCCTTCGCCTGTCCGTTCTCGAACAGCCCTTCCAGCAGGTACTGGGCCGCATAGGGCGAGCACTTCATGCCTTGCTGTGCAAGCCATTCCGCCACATGTGCGCGCTTATCCTCCGGGACGAGCCCAAAAGCCAGGGGAAACAGGTTTGCGTGAGTTGTAGAGTGATCGGTCCCTATGCCGTCCCGGTACAATCCCGTCTTTTGGTCGAACAGAACTCTTTGGAAAGAGGCCAGCGTCCGGCGTTCGCGCTGGGCATAATCCTCCGCGTCACGCTCCTTACCCAGAACCAGCGCAAGCTGGCGCATATCTTCCATGGCGCGCAAATGGAAGGCGTTCACGACCGTATTCACCGGGGTAAACACGTATCCATCGCGTTCGCCGGGAGGCCAGTCCACCACGTCGCTGTGACGCATCTGCTCCGGCGTGCTGCGGATCAGGCCGTCGTCTCCCGCCCGGTCTTCCAGCGTCCTGGTCTTCAGGTATTCGTAATGCTGCGCCAGCCAAGCCCTGTCGCCGGTTTGCATCCAATCCGCATAAGCGATGAACACCATGTGGGGAGCCCACTCGGTCGGCCACGTGGGATATTGCATGAGCCGCGTGAACGTATCCCGTTCCATCTGAGAATTGGGATCGCCCGCGTAATAGCTCAACTGCGTCAGGTAGGCATCTGCCTCGTAGGATCGCCGCTCGCGGTCGCCATCCACAAAGACCCCGGCAAAGGTCGTCGCTTCGATCGAGTAGTGGCACAGGTCCCATACCCGGTCCAGCATCGTGTCGGAAGAGCGAAAGCTCGCTGCACGGCCGTTCCAGGTGCTGTCGAAGAATGCTCTCCGCTTCACCTCGCCCGGGCGCAGCTTGCCGGACCAGCCTTCGATCTCCACCCACCGGAACGGCGTCACCACTCCCCACTGGGGCGGAGTCAGCACCGCGGGCGGCGTAGAGTTGCGGAGATTGCGCGGCGGCGCAACCACCTCGCTGGCCCCATCCAGCCTTGTCTTCACTTGCGAGTAGCGCACCGATCCCGGTGGGTTGCGATCTATACGGCCGTCCCGCATCGCCTCGCCAAAACGGATGGTCAGCTCGCCCTCGCTCCCCGGCTCCGGGATCAACAGAAGATTGCCGAAGGCGACCCGTCCGAAATCCAGAAGATAACCGCCGTCCGGCAACTTTACGACAGAAACCGGGTCCTGCTCAACGAGCTTCACCGGAGCAGATCCGGCTCGCACACCAACGCCCGCGACAACCGCTAGAAGAGTCACCCGGACCATCTCGACCGCGTGATCCCTGCATCGCCGGAGCACGATTCCTGCGCCGCTATCTATAGGAATATTCGGTAAGCCTTTCGCAATCGCTGCGCACAGCGATCATTTTTGCCAGAATTCATCGCGCCGGGAACGGCGGTCAAGTGAATTAGCGGTAGAGCTGAGGTGAATTCTCTGTGGTCACCACTGTGCCGGCCACTGTGGGCGGATAGCACAACTCTCGTTGCCGCATTCATTTGATCGCGTTGCGATGCGGTGCGGTGTTAATGATAGCTTCCTGCCCCCGGCCCGCATGTGATCTCAGGATTCATTTTCCGTCAAACCTTGCCTGCCGCTTGCCCACAAACGCCGCGATCCCTTCGCGGGCATCCGGCGACTCGAAACAGCGCAGATAGGCTTCGGTGTCTGCCCGGTGTGTGACCTTGGGCAGCTGCCCCTCGTCCGAATGGATCAGGCGCTTGGTTCCGCGGAGGGCGTCAGCGGGAAGCAGCAGCAGACGCTCGGCGAGTTGTTGCGCGGATTTCGGCAGGATTGCGCCGGGCACGCATTCGTTCACCAACCCCCACTCCAGCGCCCGACCGGCAGTCACTGGATCGCCGGTAAGACACATCTCCAGCGCGCGCGCCTTGCCGACCAGCGCGGTCAACTGCGCAATGCCGTACCCCGGCGGCCAACCGAGTTTAATTTCCGGCATGGCAAAACGAGCCGCGTGGGACGCAAGCCGCCAGTCGCAGGAATATGCGGCCACGCAACCGGCTCCGAAGGCTGGGCCGTTGACCGCGGCAATGATCGGCTGCGGCAATTGTTCCAGCGCGAGAAACAGACTCGCCTGCCGCAGACTCAGACTGCGCGCAGCTTCGAGCGACAGATCAGCCAACTGCTTGACATCAACTCCGGCACAGAATGCGTCGCCCGCGCCGGAGATGACGACGATCCTGACCTCATGAGGATGCCCAGCCAGCCACGCCACTATGCGCTCCAGTTCATCGGTCATCTGCTCATTCATTGCGTTAGCGGCATGTGGGCGATTCAGGGTCAGGGTCGCAATTCGATTTGAGACTTTCAGCTTGACGGTCTCTAAATCGCCGGGCTCGCCGCCTGCGGGTATGAGATTCATTACGCGCTCTTCTTCTTTTAGAAGCTGCATCACGTTGGCAACTAACCTGTTGATCTGAATCACTGCACGGTGGTGCTTACCGCGGCCTATCTCGCGGTCACCAGCATAAGCCCACAGCTCAAAGCCGACACGGCGTCCGTCCAGCCCCGTTACTTTTGCGACGCCCCGCACCGTCGAGCCCAGCACGGCCGCGCCGGTGTGCTCCACCTGGACATCTACTCCGACGGACTCCTCTCCGTCTTCCAGAAATGGCCGCAACGCTTCTCGCGCCGATTGTTCCATGAGCATGATCATGCTGGGTGTTGAAAACACCGTTGCCTGCGGGACGCCGCCCAAAGTGATCGTCATCGTCGGGTCGACGATCGAGGTCAGTTCGCCGGCAACGCCAATTTCCAAGCCTGGTCTCATTCTTAGATCAGTGGTCGAACTTGATCCGCTTTGCGAGCGGAACGGTCACGATTTTCATTTTCACGGATTACGGGAGCAGATCCTTCCGGGGGATCTGGTGCATGAAGCATCATCGCCGCCCGGAAGGAAGAACCGCCGCCGCCACAATCGGCACAGACGCTACCCCTCCGCGCCGGACTTCGGGAGTAGATGCAGGTTCATGATAATTCATCCGCATCTTCCTGATGCGTATCTCCGGAGTTGCGCCCCGCCGCGTCGAGGACAGACGGCCCTGCAGCCGCCTGTGACCTGCGGCGACGAAACGCGGCTTGCATTGCAGCCCCACCCGGGAGCTCAATCGTGTTTCCTCACCGGCATCGCTGGCCTGATGTTGAGTGGCTCCATCCTGAAAACTGCACGACTTCGTGATTGCTCTCATGGGGCCGGGCCAACGGTACGAGAGCGGTTGATTTCATAGTGCGGTGCAGGTGATACCCTCGCGTTGGCGCCTTTGTACTCCTCTCAATATTGGATATATGAGAATTCTGGCAGGAATCGGGTGGCACATGATGGGAGCGGCGTGCGCCGCATCGTTCTATGCGCCCATCGAGAAGGTGAGGAAATGGTCGTGGGAGACGACCTGGGCCGTAGCCGGAATCTTCTCGTGGATTCTTCTGCCGCTGACCATGAGCTATATCGTGCTGCCGCACTTTCGAACCTTCTATGCGTCGCTGAGCCCGGCGCTGATGTGGAAGGTGGCGCTCTTTGGTGCCGTGTGGGGCGTAGGCAACGTAAGTTACGGGCTCACGATGCGCCACCTGGGCATGTCGCTCGGCATTGGCGTGGCCATCGGCGTCACGCTGGTTGTGGGCACGCTGGGGCCTCCTGCGCTGCACGGGAGGCTTTTGGCGCTGTTGGCAAGCCGCAGCGGACTGTGGAGCATGACGGGCGTAATTGTGGCGCTCGTCGGCGTGGCCACCGTATCTTATGCGGGCCATCAGAAAGAGGTTCAGCTGGGCGCGGAAGTGAAAGAGTTCAACGTGACGCTCGGCCTGGCGCTGGCCGTCCTGTGCGGCATCTTCTCGTCAGGTTTTTCCTTCGGACTCGATGCGGCCACGCCGATTCGCGCAGCGGCGCTCGCGTTGGGCGTGAGTCCGCTCTATGCGCTGCTGCCCAGCTACGTGCTCATCATGGGCGGCGGCGCGGCCGTCAACATGGTTTACTGCTTTACCCGCCTGGCCTTCAAAAAGGAGCTTTCGCTGCGCGCCGACCTGGCGCAACCGGGTGCGACGCTCTTGAAGAATGGCGCGATGGCCGCGTCGGGCGGCATCATGTGGTACTTTCAAATGTTCTTCTATGCGTGGGGAGCGGCCAACATCCCGGCGCGGCTAAGCTACGTGAACTGGATGCTGCACATGAGCGGCTACGTACTCTTCGGCGGGCTGGTAGGGTTGGCGCTGGGGGAGTGGAAGGGCGTGGGCAGCCGGCCGATCCGACTGCTGTGGGCCGGAATTCTCATCATTATCGCCGCTGCAAATCTGGTGGGATTGGGGATGGCGACGTAGAGGCTTGGGAACCAGGCAATGGCCCAGCGCGTATTGGATCGCCTCGGCCACGGGATGCCTGGGCAGCAACTGTCCCTTCCAGTCGAAAAACCTCTCGCGCAGCATGGACACGCGCGTTCCTCTGCGCTCCGTTCCTGCATGTGCGTGGTGACGGGAAGATGCTCGAAGTCCGCGATGCGGCGCCGGCCTTTGCGCCGCTTTACACGCCGCAAATCCTCTTCTGAAGGACGCAAGAAATACCTCGCCAGTCTTGCTTGGCTTGACAATAGCGCCAGTGCGAAAGGCTCCTTTGCCTCACAGGGCCGCGGCGCAGGTTTTTCACCCTACCCGGCGCATACAGGTTTTCCCTAAGTTGAAACTTGAGGAGCGATGTTGAACGATAACGCTAAGGAGAGCCAGGTGAAGAGCGAAGCTCCGCAGCGAGAAATACCTGTCCGCAAACAAGAAGACAGCGCGTCCCTCCGCGTGGCTGACTTAAGCCGCCGACTGACCGTATGCCCGATCTCCAGGCATCCCGGCCTGGTGACGACAATGGACCGGCTGCTCGAAGCGGCTGGATTCAGAGTTCTTTCGCTGCGGCCGGAGCAGACGCGGGATGCGGGCCGATACTCGGGCCGCGGAAACGGCATCGGCGCCGAGCGTCTGCCCCACGCCTCGGTATTTGTATTGGATGCCAACTCGGCAAGTCTGGCAACCGAAGCCCTGGTCGACAGTATTCGCGCCCGGTATCCGCGCTCGCGGCTGCTCATGATCAAGGAGACCCTGCGGGACGAGAAGGTTTTTCCCTATCTGCGCCTTGGCGTGAGGGGTGTAGTGCGCTACGCCGATGCGGAAAACCAGCTGGCCAAAGCCATAAAAGCCGTGTCGGGCGGCGATTTCTGGGTCTCGCGGGAACAACTGGTGCGGTTTGTCGATTGGGTGCTTTCCACCCCTGCGTATCGCGGCACGCTGAGCGAGCCGGGCTCGTTAAGCCGGCGCGAGCGCGAGGTGTTGATGTCGATCCTGAGCGGGCTGACCAACAAGGAGATTGCATCGGCACTCAGGATCTCCGAGCGCACCGTCAAATTCCACGTTTCCCATCTCCTGCAGAAGCTGGGCGCGCACCGCCGCGCCGACCTGATCGCCAAGCAATACCAGCTGTGGCCGGCGATCTCGTAAAGGCCATCTTTCCTCGCCTGTGCGCGAATCGGAACAGACTTGCACGAAGGGCCGCACACCGGCAGCATTTGACTACGCTCCGCCGGCGGATATGCCAGTGGATTCGGGCCGCCCGTAACCTCCTGGAAAGGAAGCGGAGGCGCTGCTTTTCGCTCGGGCGCGCAGCGATCTTCCGCCTCGGCAGATAGGCTCCCACGCTTTGGAATGCCGCTTGCAACGAGGGAGAGCGAATGCAACTCCGCTCCTTTCAGGACAGAAGCCGGCCATGATGCAGCGCCCAGTCGAGTATGAGGAGTATGTCGCCCGCAACTGGAATGCGGCCGTGACCTCCGCGAATCCGGCGTGCGAAGAAGCTCTCAGCGCGGCAAACTGGTACGCGCTTTACACCCGTTATAAGCATGAAAAGGTCATCGCCCAGCATCTGGACCAGATGGGGTTTGACGTCTTTTTGCCCTTGTATCGCGAGATTCATCAGTGGAAAGATCGGCGCAAAGACGTGGTTCTGCCGCTGTTCCCCTCCTACGTCTTCTTCTCCGGCGATTTGCGCCGCCAGTTCGAGGTCTTGAATGTGCCCGGAGTCTGTTCGTTTGTCTACAGCGGGGGCAAAGTGGCGATCATCTCCGCGGCAGAGCTGGACGCGGTGCGCCGGGCGGTGAACAGCCGACTGGCAGTGGAGCCCCATCCCTTCCTGCAGTGCGGTGAGCGGGTTCGTGTCCACAGCGGACCGATGGCCGGAGTCGAGGGGATTATCACCCGTAAGAAGGGTTCGCTGCGGTTGGTGCTTCCCGTCGAGATGCTCTGCCGCAGCGTGTCGGTGGAGTTGGAAGAGGCGCACGTGGAGCGTATGCAATGCCCATGAAAGCTTGTTTTTCGAGCCGGGCGGAGAGGCGCTGTGCGATCGGGATGGTTTGGTTCCTGCTTCCGGGTATGTGCGCCTTGCTCTCTCTGCCGCCCGCACTGGCCGCGGCGCGCAGGCCGCCGCAGTTGGCGGATGCCCACATCTACACCTGGATCGGCAATACCCGGCCCTGGGACCGCAGGCTGCATGTCTCCGGCTACCGCCTGGGCTGCGATACCGGCGATCCACAGGGTTGTGTGCGCGAAGCCTCGCAGGCGGTTGCGCAGGAAGGACTCTCGCAGATCTTTCTGTCGATGTTCATGGATCCGCGGCGGACGGTCGATGATGCACGCGCCTACAGTCGTCTCAGCCTGTCGCATCCCTATCTCGTCGAGGCCGGCTTCGATGACTTTGTCGACCGGTACCAGAACCTGTTCGGGCGCCCGGGCTTCGATCCTGTGTCCTGGCTGCGCAGCGTGGTGCGCGCCGTGAAGTCGGACAACGCCAACCTGGCCTTCGGCATCACGCTCTACGAAGACGAGCTGGACTCACCCTATCTGCGCCCGCCCTACCTGCCGGCCGATGTGGCGCGAAGCGTGGGCTACGTTCACCTTTACCTGCACTATCGAACCGACGCGCCGTATTACGCGCTGTATGTGGAGCGGACGAAGCGGCTGTTTCCCCAGGCCAGAGTGATTGCCGGTCTCTACGCTTACGACCGCATCGATTACATTCCCTGCGCTCCCGCGAAGCCGCACGCAGCCTGCGCGCCCGGCGAAGAGATTCAACTTTACCAGCAGGCGTTGAGCGCGGCCGCGCAGATGATGAAGGACGGCCGCATCGCCGGAATCGAGTTTTACCCGGGCTTCTTCGGCCGCGAGGCGGAGTGGGGAGGCTGGAAGCATCCCGACTACTGCGCGCCGGCGCGCGTGGCGCAATGCATCGACGACACGCACACGATGCGTGACAAAACCGTGGCGGTTCTCAGCGCCGCGCTGGGTTGGTGAAACTCCCATGAGGTGCGCAATCGTGCAAACCACTGCACTCACCGGCTCCAAGCCGGGATTCATCCACGGCCGCGCCGCCATGGCAAGCGCCGGAGAGCGCGGCAACGTTGCGCAGCATTTGGCTGCAACCCCGTCGTTTGCCGCCCCTATCGCAGACCGGCGAACGGCGCCCCGCCCGAAAGCGAGAATGGCACACCGGGTGCAAGCAGAGAGGTCGTGGCCGGGATGCTGGCTGCATGTGCGCAGACCCCGGTTGAAGAGTGCAGCTTGCCCGGCCACAAACCGAGCCAAGGATGAGATGACAATGTGGAGGCATAAGACCGCGTGGAAGCGCACGATGTGGATCGTGGCCACCGTGTGCCCGCTGGTTGCGGCGCCCGCGCTGGCCGGGCAAGACAGCCTGCTGAAGGCGGATGCGGGCAGCATTCATGCGGGCAGCGTGGATCAACAGCAGCCAATGCCCGTTCTGGAGCAGCGTCCCCGCTATCACATCGAGCCCGGCGATGTGCTCGAGGTCGGCTTCCCCATCAGCCCTGAGTTCGACCAGACCGTTACCGTGGCGCCCGACGGCTATGTGTCGTTGCGGGGTGCGGGCGACGTTCACGTGGCCGGCAACTCGCTGCCTGAAGTGCGCCAGGCGGTGTACGTCGCCTACGCCAGGATTCTGAACAATCCCGTCGTGAACGTGGACCTCAAGGATTTCCAAAGACCCTACTTCACCGTGAGCGGCGAAGTCGGGCATCCGGGCAAATTCGACCTGCTGGGACAGAACGTGACGGTCGCCGAAGCTCTGGCCATGGCGGGAGGAACGACGATCAACGCGAAGTCATCGCAGGTGCTGCTGTTCCGGCGCTTGCCCGGCGGCTCGATGGTGGAAGTGCGCAAGCTGGACCTGAAGAAGATGCTGAAGAAGGGTGATCTGCGCGAGGATCCGCAGCTCCAGGCCGGAGACCTGGTTTACGTTCCCCGCAATGCATTCTCCACGATTGGGCGTTTTCTTCCCACGTCGTCCCTCGGGGTCTACGCGACGCCCATGCCATAACTGCTTCCGCGCTCTCCACTCGGAGAAGGAGAACCTTATGCCCTGGAATCCAACCTGGCAACTTGACCGCCGCCCCCCCGGCCCGCTGCCGGTCGTACATGAGCTTGCTGGGGCGGTTTCGCGGCAGCGGCGGCTGGCGGTCGCCGCCTTTGCGGTGGTCTTCACGGCGGTGATTCTCTTTGGGCTGTTGTTTTCCGACCGCTACGAAGCACGCATGGAGATTCTGGTGGAAGAGGCCCAGTTGCGGCGGGCCGATCCGGTGGTCACCAGCGATCCCGACGCACAGCCCATCGTGAGCCAGGAGGGGATGGCCAGCGATGAGACGCTCAACTCCGAGATCGCATTGCTGCGCAGCCAGAACGTTCTCGAGGAAGTGGTGAAGAAATGCGGGCTCGATGCCAGGCCGGGCTTGTGGGACGGGATGATGGAGGGGATTTGGAAGACGGCGGACGCCTGGCACGTCGCGGGAGCGCTGCGGCCGGTGGCCTACCTCCTGCCCTTTCTGCGCCGGCCCACGCAGCAGGAGATTACCGCCAAGGCCATGCGGCGGCTGGCCGACAAGCTGAGCATCGAAGTGGTGAAGATGAGCGACGTGATCTCGGTCGCCTATCACTCCAACGATCCGCAATTGGCGGCGCGGGTGCTGAACACGCTGGGAGACGTCTATCTGACCGAGCACGCGCTGGCGCACCATCCCCCCGGCGAGCTTCAGTTCTTCCGCAAGGAGACCGATCAGGCGCGCGCGGCCATGGACGCGGCGGAGAACAAGCTGACCGGGTTCACCGCGAGCAGTGGCGTGGCTTCGGGGCAGATTCAGCTGGACAACGCCCTGCGGAGGCTGAGCGACGAAAAGGCCAGCCTGAATGAGACCCGCGCTGCCATGGCCGGCACCGACTATCGCATCCGCTCGCTGAGGATGCAGGAGGCGCAGATTCCGCGCCGCCAGACCACGCAACTGAAGACCTCGGATAGCGACATCCTCTTGCAGAACCTCAAGTCGTCACTCCTGAGCCTGGAGATGAAACGGACCGGGCTGCTGACCGAGTACCAGCCCAATTACCCGCTGGTGACCGAGGTCGACAGGCAAATCGCGCAGGCGCGCGCGGCCCTCGCCGATGCACAAAAGTCGCAGTTGCAGGAGAAAACCACCGACCGCGATCCGGACTACGAGATGGTCCGCGAAGATCTGACCCGGTCAACTGCGCAGATGGCCACTCTGCGCGCCAGCGCAGCCGCGCTCACCGCCCAGATCGACGATGGCCAGGCCGCCGTTGACAAGCTGCAGCAGGAGTCGATGGCGCAGCAGGACCTGATGCGCAATGCCCAGGCCGCCCAGGACAACTACCTCCTGCTGTTGCATAAGCAGGAGGAGGCACGGATCTCCGAAGAGCTCGACAAACAGCGCATCTTCAACGTAAGCGTAGTGCAGCCAGCCTCGGTTCCGGTTCTGCCGGTACATTCGGCGCTGTGGTACCTCATGTACGGCGGCTTGCTGAGCCTGCTTTGCGGCTTCGCAACCGCCGTGGGCGCCGACAAGCTCGATCCCACCCTGCGCACGCGGGATGAAGCGGAGTCGCTTCTGCGCGCGCCCGTGCTTGCAGTGCTGCCGCTGCCTGTGAAAGCCCTGCCGCAGCCCACCTTAAGCGACCGCAAAAGAGAACCGCGCGTGAGCAGGCGGTCGTTTGCCGGTCGATAACCAGGACGCCTTGCCGTCCGAGCGAACACCTCCGTTTCCGCACCGGGAACACTCCGGTGCAGGCGAGAAAAACAACGCCGCTCGCTGTGCGTTTCCCAGCCTCCGTCCAGGCAGAATCGGTGGAGCAGATTTGGTCCATTCGCCAGGGAGAGTCACCATGAATTCTCAAACCATCCTCGAAGCCAGCGATGCGGAGCTCGCCGCAGAGACTGTTTGGAACGGAACGCGAGCCGGCGCGGGGCCGGGTAACGATCTCGCGCCGCAGGCTCTGCCCGTCACCACGGCCTTCCCTGAAGTGGCTTCGGTTGAGGAGCTTCAGTTGGTGCAGCGGCTCTTCGTTCTTCCTGGCGGCGAGGCGCCGCGCGTGGTCGTCGTCTGCCGAGCCGATCGGGGAGACGGCGCGGAGCTGGTGTGCGCGCGGACTGCGGAGATTCTGGCGGGCCAGGTAAAGGAGAGGGTTTGCCTCGTAGACGCCAATCTGAGCGATCCTGCGCTCCACTGCCGCTACGATCTGGATGGAGCTGCGCCTTCCGTCGATGCCCGCCAGAATGGGCAGACCGTGAACGGCGCGGCGAACCATCGGCGTCCGCGCAACCTTTGGATACTCCCGGGCCGCGTGCTGCGCCAGAGGTGCTCCAGCCTGTCCCCGGAATGGGCCCGTGCGGAGCTGCAGGGTCTGAAAGAGAAGTTCGGGTTTCTCGTCGTCTGCGCGCCGCCTCTGGAATCGGCGCCGGATGGGTTTCTTTGGGGCCGTTTCTCGGACGGAGTGCTGCTGGTTGTCGATGCGCACCTTACCTGCCGCGAGCAGGTCCTCAAGGTTCGGCGCTCCCTCGAAGCTTATGGCGTGCGGCTGCTGGGAGCTGTGATCAACGAGCAGCCAACCAACGACACGCTGGATATGGCGTGGGAAGGCGCAAGACAGGCGTTGCTGAAGGTGCAATGCCTGTGGAAGCGCTATGGGATGAAACCGGACCGCGCAGCGTAGCGCCCGGTGAGAAGCTGGGCCGGTTCCTTTTTGCGCCGGCTTATTTCCAGATTTGCCTTGGACGCGGAAGTTGCGGCGGGTTCGACGGCCGCCGCGTTGGAGGCAGGGATTTTTGCGGGGGGTCACGGGATGTGACTTAGAGGGCGAAGCTGTGGACAATTTCCGCCGCGACGATGACCCCAGGTATGCGGAGCATCCGTGCTACTCCACCGCCGCAGGGGAAGATTGCGAAGCCGTGCAGGCTCTGGCCGGGAAGCAGGCGGCGGGGGCGCATGCAGCCTGCGCACGCTCATCCAGGCATCCGGTCGCGGGCTTGAACGGCGCTTTGCTCGCCCCAGAGCCGGCGCCGGATTTCACCGCCGGCCGGGGACGGCCGGAACCGAAGCGGGCCTTCCTGCACGACCTGGCGTTGACCATGGGCGCCGAAGCCGGGACCGTGGCCACGGGGTTGCTGTTGACCTCGATCGTAAGCCGGTGGCTGGGAGACCGCGCGCTGTCGGAGTATCTGCTCCTGCGGCGGGTGCTCACCTGGATGCTGGCGGGAACCATGGTGGGGTTGGGCACCGGGCTGCCGCGCTACGTCGCCCAGGCCGCAGGTCACTGCGAAGAAGACGAGCACGGCTACTTCCTGGCCGCCTCAGTCTGCCTGCTGGCGGCCGCCGCCTTCACCGCTGGAGCCTTGATTCTGGCGCGGCGCAGTTGCGCGCAATGGCTCTTCGGCAACGGCCAGGAGACGGGGCTGGTGATGGCGCTGGGGCTTCTGCTCCTGGGCTTCGCCGTCCATCGCGCTGTCAGCGGCTATTACCGCGGCCGGCTGGAGATGATGCGGGCGAATCTCCTGGAACTGTTGAACGCCGCGCTTTTGCCCCTGTCGGTGGTTGTGGCTCTGCTTCACCGGGAGCCCATCGGGGCCATGATGTTTGTCACCGGCGGGCTGATGGCGCTGATGGGCGCGCTCTTCGCGGTTCCGCTGCTGTGCCGGCTGCGATGGCGCGCGGCCGCACGCGGGCTCAGGGCGCGCTGCCGCGAACTGCTGCACTACGGGCTGCCGCGCATCCCGGGAGAATTTGGCGCAGCCACCGGGATGGCGCTGGGACCGATGCTGGCGGTTCACTACATGAGCATCACCGCGGTGGCGCCGCTGCTGCTGGGCCTGAACATGCTGATGGTGATCGGCTACGCGGCCGGCCCGCTGGGCTCGATGCTCTTGTCGAAGGTGAGCATGATGCTGGGCCGGAACCAGCACGGCGCGGTGCAGGCGCGCATGAGGCTCCTGATCGCGGCGGTGATGGAGATCGCGGTCTTCACCTGCCTGCAATTGCTGGTCTTCGCCGACGTGGTGGTGCGCGCCTGGGTCGGGCCGGGCTTCGAGAACCAGATGGACATCATTCGCCTGGTCCTGGTGGCGATCCCCGCCTACCTGTTCTTCGTCGCCTTGCGCAACACCATCGACGCCGCGTCGGTTAAGCCCTTCAACACCGCCAATGTCATGATCAGCTTGACCGTTTACCTGGCCCTGGTCGCCGCCTGGATGGGTCTGTTTCCCGGACGCACGCTCCTGTTAGGCATTGCCGGATCGTTGTTAGCCTCGCAGATACTGCTGGCGCTGTTGACGGCGCGCACCTTCCGCAAACTCTACGGCGTAGGCGTTCCCTGGCGCCGATTGGCGCCTTCGTTCGCCACGGCCGTCGCGCTGGGAGCGGCCGCGATGGCTTTCCGCAAGTTTGCCGGTGGCCGCCTTCCGTTGCCGGCAGCCATTCTGGCCGAGACCGTCGTCACCTTGCTTTACCTGGCAGTCCTGGCCAGGCGCCGGTCGGGATGGCTGATCTACACCTGGAACGTAGGCGTGTGCCGGCGTATGAACTGGTCGGCAGAATCACTGGAGCCGTAGCCGACGGTGCTGAAAATCTGGGTCTTTTCAACGCGCAGGGGAGCCGTATGAGCAGCATTGCAATGCGAAGGATCAACCCGGCCTATCTGATCCTTTTACCGGTTACCGGTCTGGTAGCGGTGCTCGCAGCCCGGCAGCTGCTGGGCATCCAGGCCGATCCGCTGCGGGTGATCGCCGTATTTCTCGCCGCAATGCTGGCGCTCGCGCTGGCGGCGCGGCATCCCGCCGCATTCCTCGCGCCGGTGATGTTTCTGCCCCGGATCAAGGAGTATGGCGTTCTTGATGGGATGGGGCCCGCAGCAAATTGGACCGCCCTCCAGTTGGCCTGCGGCCTGCTGGGCACAGGGATTTTGATGCGTTGGCTGTGGCGGGCGCAATCCCCGGGCGACCCGCCCCAGACCCCGAACCCGGACGGCGAGGCTGCATACCGTGAAGACACGCAGCCTCGCCGGACCGGCCGCGAAGACCACGCCGCCAAAGCCTTCCTGCTGTTTGCGGCCGTGGTCGCGGTCAGTTACACCTACACGGTCTCGCCGCATTATGGAGGCACCAAACTGCTCGAGTTCCTCGGCCTGGGCGGCGGGTTGTTCTTCGCCGCCCCGCTCTTGTTCGCCGACGAACGCGACCTTCGCGATCTCACCCTGGGAACCGTGTTGTTTGGAATGGTGGTGGCGGCCAGCAGCCTGAGCTTCAGCGCCACCGGCGCCATGGCGATGGGCGCCAACGCTTCGCACATCGGCAAGGGCCAGGCGATCGGCCTGGCCACGCTGTTGCTCTTGTATGCGCCGGTAGCGGATCGCCGCCTGAAGGCTTTGATCTTGCTGGTATGCATACCCTGGCTCGCCCTGGGGCTGGTCTCCGCGGAAACCCGCGGTCCGTTGTTCTCGCTGTTGCTGGTCTTGCTGTTGAGCCTCTTTGTTCCCGCGCTGCGCTCGCCCCTGGTCTCGCGCAAACAGATGGCCCTCGCGGCTGTGGCGCTGGCGGGTGCGGTGATGCTGCTTTCGGCCTTCTGGTTTTACGGCACTGAAGCATTCAAGTTCCGCTACAAGGCCACCGAACTCATTGCCCTCCTGCAGGGCAGCGGCGAAGCGCAGGGCACCGCGGTGGAGAGACTCGAGTTCTATCGCGCCGCGTGGCGGGCGTGGCTGCAGCGTCCGCTGTTCGGCTGGGGCGTGGGCGGCTGGAGCATGGTCTATTGGAACCAGGACTTCCGCCAATATCCGCATAATCTGTTCTTCGAGGTGCTGGTCGAAGAAGGCCTGATGGGTATCGCGGCGCTTTTCCTTCTTCTCCGGTCGGTCTTCGGGCCGCTGTGCGCCAGTGTGAGAAGAGTCTCGGCCCTGTTTCCTGCTCTCCTGCCTTGCCTCATCTATCTGCTTTCCATCGCCATGTTCAGCGGCGATCTGGACGATGACCGCTTCTTGTGGTTCTGGTGCGGGCTCACAGTGGTGTGCTGCGGACTGGCCTGCCGCGCCCGCAGCCGGGGCACGCAGCCGCAGCCCGAGGTGGAGGCATCGGCCATCCCCCAGCCTTCGCCGACCCTGTCCTGAGTCTCTTTCGACCTGCGCTTGATGCGCTCCCTTCAAGTCAAAACCGCCCTGGAGTTTCCGATATGCGAGTTCACCTTGAATTGCCGGAGGATGCCGGTCCTGCGTGTCGCGCGCGACTGGACTATGCCTTCCGCCTGTTCTGTGCGATCTACGGACATCGGCCGGTAGCCGGCCCGGCGAATGCGGAACAGGCCGATGTAACCCTCCGCTACCGCGGTTCCTCTTCCTCGAATGCGTCCGGGCCCGTCGTGTGGCTAAGCCGCGGCTATCGCCCCCGCGACCCGCGGCAGCCGGCGCCTCCTCCCATGCCTTACTCCTGCGGCGGCACGAGCACGGTGCTCCACGCCGCGCCGATGGGAGAGGATGCCCCGGACTGGCTGGGCGAAATCTTCGAATGGGTCTCGTGCGCGGACGAGTACAGCGTGACCGACCGCGACTCGGTGGGGCGTCCGCTGTTCGCAGCCACCTACGCCGGGCGCCACCGGCTCGACACCACGATTCCCTACGCCGGCATTGCCATGCAGCTCTTGCAGCGGGAGATCTGCCGCGCCGTTCCGTCCACCCCTTCAGACCCGCTCCCTTGGGATGGGGTTGCCGGGCACGTAGTGGTCCCCACTCACGACGTGGACTACTTCCCCGTAGGCCGGATGCACGCCGCCAACCGGTTGGTGCGCAACGCCGTGATCTCCTGCGTGATGATGCGGCGGCCCTGGCTGGGCGTGCAGCAGGCGGTGCTGGCCGCGCGGATGGCGGCGAACGGCGGGCGCGATCCCTTGGACCGGGTCGTCGCGCTCGCCAAAGAGGAGCGGAGCCGGGGCATCGCCGCGAGCTTCAACTTTCTGGTGCGCCACAGCCACCGTCTCGACGCCCGTTACACCCTGGAACATCGCGGCGTGGTTGAGATGATGCGCTGGCTGGAATCGGAGCGCATGGAGGTCGGTCTCCACGGCTCGTACACCTGCCTGGACCAGCCCGCCGGATTGCTGCGTGAGGCCGCCAGGCTGCGCGCGCAAGGCTTCAGTCCCAACGGCGGGCGGTTGCACTGGCTGCACTTCACCCTGGACCAACTCATCCCCGCCACGGAACGCGCTGGCCTGAACTACGACACCTCCATCGGCTGGTCCGAGAGGGTAGGATTTCGCGCCGGCGCATGCTTTGCGTTCCCCCCGTACCACTTCGAGCAGGAACGAGCCGCGACCTTCCTCGAAATCCCGATGGTGGTCATGGAGCAGGCGCTGCGGCCTCACACGCGGCGCCGCGCGGCCGAGGAAATCTTCGAGGAAGCGGCGAATGTCCTGGCCCGCAGCAGGCGGCTGGGCTGGGGCGGCATCTCGCTGCTGTGGCATCCGGCCGCCTTCGGAAACGGTTGGCTGCCCCAGGAGGTGGGCGAGGTCTTCTGGCGTCTCGCCGATCGCCGCGCCAGGTGGGGCGACCACTGGATGAAGCCCGCCGATCTTCTCGGCGTGGCCCGAGAGCGGTACGTGCACGCTGGGCTTCTGCCCGCGGAGAAACCCTCGCCGCCCGAGGAGGCCGTTGAAGAGTGGAGTGACGCCGCCGCCAGAACGAAGACCAACGGCCCGCGCGGTTACCGCACCGAACCGGCGATGGTCGCACTGGCGCAGGACAGCCTCAAGAAGGCATAGAAGCACAGCCTCGCTCCGGCAAGGGATGCGAGCCAGCTCAAGTCGCAGCCGCCGGCCCGCGGTTTGCGCAGGAGACATCGACGATGAAAACAGGATTGATCGGATTGGGATATTGGGGGCCGAACCTGGCCCGTGTTCTGGCCCAGTCGCAGCGCAGCGACTTCGCGGCCTGCTGCGATCTGGACATGGGGCGGCTCGAACGGGTGGCGCGCTTGTATCCGGGCGTGCGCACGCTCACCGACGTGAACGATCTGCTCGACTCGGACGTCGAAGCCGTGTTCATCGCCACGCCCATCGGCACGCACTACGATCTGGCGCGGAGAGCTCTGCTGGCCGGCAAGCACGTGTTTGTGGAGAAGCCTCTGGCCGACAGCAGCCAGCGCGCCGCCGCGCTGAACCAGATGGCGCTCTCCCTGGGCCGCACCCTGATGGCCGGCCACACCTTTGTCTACAGCCCTCCGGTGGTCAAGATCAAGGAGCTGATCGACTCCGGCGCGCTCGGCGCCATCCACTATCTGAGCTTCTCGCGAGTGAACCTCGGCCTCTACAGCAAGGACGTGGATGTGGTCTGGGACCTGGCGGTGCACGACGTTTCCATTCTGCTGTATTGGCTGGGAGAGATGCCGGTGCGCGCCTGCTCCTTTGGCCGCAGCTGCGTGCAGCTCGCCAAGCGGGATGTGGCCAGCCTCTGGTTCCAGTTCGCCACCGGCCCCGTCGCCTGGTGCGAAGTGAGCTGGCTCTCGCCGCAAAAGATGCGCCGCACCTGCGTGGTGGGATCGGAGCGCATGGTGGTCTACGACGACATCGAGGCCAGCGAAAAGGTCAAGGTCTACGACCGCGGCGTGTGCCTGCGCCGGCCGGAAAACTTCGGCGAGTTTCAGCTCACCTACCGGCTGGGCGACATGGTGGCGCCGACTCTTCCCAACACCGAGCCCCTCCTGACAGAGGTGGAGCACTTCCTGGAATGTGCGGCGACGGGAGAGACGCCGAGGACCGATGGCAGCTTCGGCGTCGACGTGGTGCGGGCGATCGAGATGGCCATCGACATCGGCTGGCAGCCGTCAGGCGTGTGCGAGGAGATGCGCCTGGCGGCGGTGATGCCCGAGCTTGCCGTGCCGGCCGGCCATGGAGGAGTTGCATGATAAGCGCATCGATCATCTCCATCGACAAAGATGCCGCTGCCCATCCGGGCGCCGCGCACGCGCCGCGCACAGGCAGCCAGGAGGCCGGCGAGGCCCACGCCCCCCTCGTCCTGCGGCCGGAAAAAGCCGTGAATCATACCGCGTCGGGAAACAGCCCCTCTCACCCTAATCCCTCCGCCGCGGCGCGCGTTCCGTTTCTCGATCTGAAAGCTCAGTACGCCTCCATCCGCGGCCAGATTCTTGAGGCCGTGCACGGGGTGATCGAGTCCGCTCATTTCGTGGGCGGTGAGCAGGTAGAGCGATTCGAAGAGGAGTTTGCCGAATATGTAGGAGCGCGGTACGCGGTTGCGGTCGGCTCCGGCACGGCGGCCCTGGAACTGGCGCTGCGCGCTCTGGGCATTGGCCGTGGCGACGAGGTGATCGTGCCGGCATACACCTTCTTCGCCACGGCTGAAGCCGTGAACCTGGCGGGCGCGACACCGGTATTCGCCGACGTGGACGCACACACCTGCCACCTGGACGCAGCCTCGGTGGAGCAATGCATCACCCGGCGCACGCGCGCCATCCTCCCCGTTCATCTGCACGGCCGGGCCATGGATCTGTCCGGGATCGCGCGCCTGGCCGATGCGCGGGGGTTGGAGGTGATCGAGGATGCCTGCCAGGCGCATGGAGCCAGTCGGGACGGTCTGCGTGTAGGCGGTTCGGGCAGGCCGGTCTGCTTCAGCTTTTATCCGGGGAAGAACCTCGGCGCTTACGGCGATGGTGGCGCCATCACTTTGAACGATGCCGCATTGGCGCAATCGCTGCGCATCCTGCGGGATCATGGCAGTCCGGCAAAGTACCACCACGCCCAGGTGGGAACGAACTCGCGGCTGGATGCGCTGCAGGCCGCGGTGCTGCGTGTGAAGCTGCGCCGGCTCGACGAGTGGAACCGCCGCCGCGCCCGTCACGCCAGGGCCTATGGCCGCATCCTCGGGAACGCCGGCGTTCATCTGCCCGTGGATGCGCCGGACGGCGGCCACAACTATCACCTGTTTGTCATCCGCTCACCGCAGCGCGACAGGCTGCGGACGTTCCTCGCCCAGCGCGGCATCGAAACCGGGGTTCATTATCCGGCGCCCCTTCACCTCACAGAGGCCTACCAGGCGCTGAGCTATCCCGGCCCAGGCAGCCTGCCGGTCGCCGAGCGCATGGCGCGCGAGGTGCTTTCCTTGCCCATGTACCCGGAACTCACCCCCGGGCAGATTCGGGAGGTCGCGGCGGCGGTGCGGTTATTCAACGTCCGGGAACCGGTCGCCGGCGGCATACCCTCCGAGCCGGCGCGCAGCGCGATCTAGTAGGACGATTCCAAAATAACGTGGCAATGCGGCCGAATGTGGTTTGTATCAGGGCACGACTTCAGTCGTGCCGCAAACAGCCGCATATGAGCGTGGGCTTTAGCCCCTGCGGAAACCTTCCACCTCCGCTGAATCCGTTGCGATGTTATTTCGGAATCAAATTACTGGAGGCCGTTCTTCACTTTCCTGCGAGCGGCGCCGCGGCTTCCGCGCGAAAGTGAAGAGCAGCCTCCAGGCGCATCCACCGGGCACAACTTCCAAGGAGAACGCGATGGAGCAGAATATCTCCGGCCAATCGCCCGCCGCCAGACCGCTGGTCTCGGTGATTCTGGCCACCTACAACGAAGCCCGGTCGATCGACCGCTGCATGGCATCCATCCTCAACCAGCAAACCACCTGCCGCGAGTGCGGCGACTTTGCGCTGGAAGTGCTGACCATCGACGGCATGTCGGACGATGGAACACGGGCGATTCTCGAGAGCTTTGCCGCCGCCGATCCGCGCGTACGCGTGATCGACAACGCCCGGCGCCGCACCCCCTTCGCCTTCAACCTGGGCCTGCAACACGCGCGCGGCGAATTTGTGTGCATCTTCGGCGCCCACTCGTTGTATCGCCGCGACTACATCGCGGTCTGCCTGGGAGAGCTGCTGCAGCGCGGCGCAGCCGCCTGCGGCGGCCGGGTGGTGACCGTGCCCGCCGGCAAAGCGCTCGGCGCGCGTCTCTCCGCGTGGACACTGAGCCATCCCTTCGGTTCTTCGCCCAGGTCGTTTCGCACGCAGAGCGAGGGCCCCGTCGATACGGTGAACTATCCGGTGATGCGGCGCGACCTGGCGCTGGCGGCGGGAGGCTATGACGAAGAGCTTACGCGCAACCAGGACAACGATCTCAACCAGAAGCTCCGCGCCACCGGCCGCGTGCTTTGGTGCACGTGGAAGACGCACTGCCAGTACTTTCCCCAGGCCACCGTGAAGGACCTGCTGCGCTACGGATTCAGGAACGGCTACTGGAACGCGGTCTCGCTGGCCAGGAATCCGGCCTCGATGGCGCCGCGCCACTTCGTGCCCCTCGCCTTTGTTGTCTGCCTGCTGGGCGGTGGCGCAGCCGCGGCGGGCGCAGCCCTGCTCGCCGCGCCCCTGGCCGCGGCGGCCCTGATGCTGCCGGCCGCCGTCCTGGGCGCGCATCTGTGCCTGGGCGCCGCTGCGGCTGTGCAAGTCGCCGTGCGCGAGCGTTCGCCGGCCGCCTTGTCTCTGCCCGCCGTCTTCCTGGGCTTTCACTTTGCCTACGGCTGGGGCACCCTCATGGGCCTGGCCCGCCCAGGAGCCGGCGCACACCAGCCCCGCCGGCCACCGCAAGAGCGATCGATCCCTTCCGCCAATTGAAGATCGCCTTGCCGTTCCCGCCTCAATGCAATTCCGTGTGGCGCTTTCGCTGGAACCGCGAGGCTCAACGCAGATCGTTGCTCTCTCCTACGCAAACCCCACAGGAGTCGTGTGCTATGCAACAGGAAGCTGCCAGGTTTCTCCCTTTTCATGTTCCTCTGATCGAAGAAAGCGACATCCGCGCTGTCCGCGAAGTGATGGAGAGCGGCTGGATCACCACCGGCCCCAAGGCGGTGCAGTTCGAAGACGAGTTCGCGCGCCACATCGGTTCGCGCCATGCCATCGCGGTGAACTCCTGCACCGCGGCGCTGCACCTCGCCCTTGAGGCGATCGGGCTCGGCGAAGGCGACGAGGTGGTGGTGCCCACGCTCACCTTCGCCGCTACTGCCGAAGCGGTGACATACTGCAGGGCGCGCCCGGTGCTGGTCGACTCCGAGCCCGACACACTCAATCTCGATCCGGTGCAGGTGGAAAAGGCCATCACCCCGCGCACCCGCGCCATTGTGCCCGTGCACTTCGCAGGACATCCCTGCGACATGGACCGGCTGTTGAAGATTGCCCGCGATCACGGCCTGAAGGTCATCGAGGATGCGGCGCACGCGCTCTCGGCCCGTTACGGCGGAAGACTGGTGGGAACGCTCGGCGATATGACCTGCTTCTCGTTCTACGCCACCAAGAACATCACCACCGGCGAAGGCGGCATGGTGACGACTGCATGCGACGATTGGGCCGATCGCATGCGCGTGATGCGGCTGCACGGCATCAGCAGGGATGCATGGAAGCGCTACACCGCCGAGGGCTCGTGGCGCTACGAGATTCTCGCTCCCGGCTTCAAATACAACCTCACCGACTTGCAGGCGGCCCTGGGGCTTGCGCAACTGGCCAAGTGCCAGTCGATGTGGGCGCGCCGCAACCTGCTGGCGCAGCGCTACACCGAGGCCTTCGGCTCCATGGACGCCTTCGAGGTTCCCTCGCAGCGCACCGACGTTCAGCACGCCTGGCATCTCTATGTCTTGCGCGTGCTGCCCGGCGGCCTGGCGATCCACCGCGACAGGCTGATGGAAGAGCTCAGGAAGCGCGGCATCGGTGTTTCCGTGCACTTCATTCCCCTGCATCTGCACCCTTATTACCGCGACACCTGGGGATACCGGCCCGGCGACTTCCCCGTAGCCGAGGATTACTTCGACCGGTGCCTCTCCCTGCCGCTCTACCCGGCCATGAGCGATGAAGACCAGGCGAGGGTGATCGATGCGATTATCGAGATCGCCTTCGAGCATCGCCGCACCGCCCGATTCGTGCCATCTTCGGGAACCGGACTACGGAATGGTGAAGCCGGCGGCCCATGCGACGGCGGCGGCGCCAGGCCAAACGGTGCGGGTGCCTCCGGCAAAAACCTCGGCGAAGCCGCCCCAGTCCACGCCCATGGAACCGCCGCACGGCTCGCCGGCCTCGGGGGATGGTATGAACGGGTGGGCAAGCGCGCCCTCGACCTGACCTTGGCGGGCGCGGGGCTGCTCGCGGCCCTGCCGGTCATGACCGCCTGCGCAATTGCCGTGCGCCTCAGCTCGCCGGGGCCGATTCTCTTCCGCCAGACCAGGGTTGGCCGCGCACGCCGCGAGTTCGAACTGCTCAAGTTCCGCACCATGCGGGCCGCGCCCGGTGGTTCGCGCATCACCGCCGCCGGCGATCCGCGCGTCACCGCTGTCGGCAGATGGTTGCGCCGCTCGAAGCTCGATGAGCTCCCGCAGCTCGTCAACGTCCTCAGGGGAGAGATGAGCCTGGTGGGCCCGCGGCCGGAGATTCCCCACTACGTGGCCCGGTACACCCAGCGCCAGAGCGGCGTGCTTGCCCGCAAGCCCGGCATCACCAGCCCGGCCTCACTCACCTACATCGATGAAGAAAAAACTCTCGCCGGCCGCCAAGACTTCGAGGACTTTTACCTGCGCGTCGTCCTGCCGCGCAAGCTGGAACTCGATCTGGCGTACTGCCGCGATGCCAGTCTCGCCGCCGACTTGAGGATTCTGCTGGCCACCGCGCTCAAGCTGCTCCCCGGCAGAGATCGCGGCGGCGCAAGCGCGGTCGAAGGCGGCATCTCGGCCGCAAAACCGGCCCTGTGATCTGGCGGCCCTGAAGGCTCGTCTGCAACTCCAGCGCATGCAGAGGGGAAGAATCTGCTTCGACGTCGGGCCCCGCCGCGAAGCCGAACCAAGTCCCCCGCTGCGCACTTCAACCCATCACGCACGGTCCATACCAAGGAGGATAGGTGTCTCTCTCTGCTGACGAATTCACCGATCGCGGCGCCACCTTGAACGGTAAGGTGGCAGTGCAAGCGTGGAAGACTTTCCAACAGTTGCCTGACCGTCTGTTGCCATGGTTGCGCCGCGCCGGCGACGGCCATATACGCGGCGCGCAATCGGCCATCGACGGCGCCATTATCGCGTTGTCGTTCCTGGCCGCCTACCTGGTGCGCTTTGACGGCGGCCTCTCGCGCGCTCATCTGCTCCAGTTTGCGTTGTGGCTCCCTGTGCTGGTAGCCGGCCGGCTTCTGCTCCTCAGCTCGCTCGGCGTGCACCGTTTTCTCTGGCGTTTCGTTTGCCTGTCAGACGCGATCGCCATCGCGCGTTCGCTGCTGTGGGTAACCGCGGCGCTGCTGTTGCTGCGCTGGCTTTATCCCGCCGGCGCGCCCCAGGCCTACTGGCTGCGGCTCTCGGTGGGGATCGTCGTTCCCGAATACCTCTTGAGCCTGTGCGGCGTGCTGGCCATTCGCGGCGCCTGCCGGATCGCGCAGGAGCGCAGCGACCGGGCTGCCGCCCACGCGTCGCCGGGCCGGAAGCGCATTCTGCTCTACGGCGCGGGCCGCGCCGGCGTAATGCTGGCCCATGAACTGGCCTGCCACGGCGGTTTTGATTTAGTGGGCTTCGTCGACGATGATGCGCAGAAAACCGGAACCGTCATCGCCGGCCTTCGGGTGCTGGGCAGCGGTGGCGAGCTGGAGACCCTGGTGCGCGCCAGCCAGACCGACGAAGTATTCATCAGCATCGCCACCGCCAGCCCCCGCCTGCTGGCGCGGATCGTCGCCCGCTGCCGGGCCATCCCGGTCAAGACCCGCATCGTGCCATCGGTAGAGGAGATTGTCGCCGGGCGCGTGAACATCAGCCACCTCCGCGAGATTCATATCGAAGACCTGCTCGGCCGCAGCAGTGTAGTCAGCGGCGAGTTTGGCCCCTACGCGCGCGCGGCCTATGCGGGCAAGCGCGTCCTGGTCACCGGCGCGGGAGGCTCGATCGGCAGCGAGCTCTCCCGGCAGTTGTTGTTGCTGAGGCCCTCCCGCCTGGCCATCCTCGACAAAGACGAAAACTCGATCTACGAGCTCGAGAACGAATTGAAGATGCGCGCTCCCGATGCGTCAATGCAGCCGTTCATCGCAGATATGAAGGTGCGCGAGCGGATGGCGGCGGTGCTGGCCGAGTTCCGGCCCCAGGTGGTCCTGCACGCCGCCGCCCACAAACATGTGCCGCTCATGGAACAGAACCCCTGTGAAGCGGTGCTCAACAACATCATGGGCCTGAAGCACGTCCTGGAGGGCTGCCGCCAGGTGGGGGTGGAGCGTTTCGTCTTCATCTCCAGCGACAAGGCGGTGAATCCCACCAACGTCATGGGGGCCACCAAACGCGCCGGCGAGAAGCTGCTCTCTGTCTACACCAACGCCGGATCGATGCGGGCCGCGTCGGTGCGCTTCGGCAACGTGATGGGCAGCCGCGGCAGCGTAATTCCACTCTTTCAGCGCCAGATCGAGAAGGGTGGTCCGGTCACCGTCACCCATCCCGACATCCTGCGCTTCTTCATGACCATTCCCGAGGCGGTGCAGCTGGTGCTGCGCGCCGGAAGCCTGGCCCGCTACAACGAAACCTTCGTCCTCGACATGGGCAATCCGCGCCGCGTGCTCGATCTGGCGCGGCAGATGATCGAGCTCGCAGGGCTCGAGCCCGGCCGGGACATTCCCATCGTCATCACCGGCCTGCGCCCTGGCGAAAAGATGGAAGAAGAACTGGCCGGGCCCGGCGAGTCCCTGTTCGGAACACGCTTTGAGAAGGTGCTCGAGATACCTCCCGCGGCCTTCGAAGAGGCGGCGTTCCGGCGCGACGTGGAGGCCCTCATCGAGACGGCGCGGAACGGCGATCGCGACGGAGTGATCGAATCTCTGGCGGCCATGGACCTCGGCTACCAGCCGCCGCCGGCGTTCCTCTCCCAGCCTGTCGAGGCGGCGAGCCTGACCGCTTGTGCCTCGTAAAGGCAGGGTTGCAGCACTACGCCGCGGCTTTCAGTAACCGCCGACGAGGAGCCCCAATCCCCCCATCGGCCGTGGCGCGGGCGTTCGCGCCGCACTCCGCCGCAGCGATCGCCAGAACCGGCAGTCACGATACCAGGAGATCAGGAAATGGCAGAGACAGTTCACGCAGAATCGGCCGCTGTGGCCGTCGCGCAGCCCGGCGACAACACCGGAATCGACAGCCCGTCAATGCGCGCGAACCAAGCACTGGAAGCGAACGAAGCACTGGAAGCGAACGAAGCACCGGAAGCGAACGAAACAGGGGAAGAGGTTCGCCTGCCTCCCCGGGTTTCGCCGTCTCCGCAGCCGGCCTCGATACACCGGTCCGGCCTGTCGATGCTGGCCTCCGAAGACATGGCGGAGTGGGACGCGCTGGTGGACGGTTCTCCGCAGCGCTCGCTCTTTTTGAAGTCCTGGTGGCTCAAGGCGGCGTGCGGCCAGGCAACCGTGCTCGGATACTTCGAGGGAGGGCGGCTGATCGCCGGCATACCGCTCTATTACGAGCGCCGCATGGGCCTGCGCGTGTGCTGCATGCCCAGGCTTACCCAGACGCTGGGCGTAGTGATCGCGCCCTGCCCCGGCAAGCGGGCGACCGCGCAAAGCCGTGAGACGGAGATCCTGGATGTATTTGCCGCCCGCCTGGCGCAGGAGCCCATCTTTGTTCAGGCGTTCCATCCCGCCAGCGACAATTGGCTCCCTTTCCACTGGCGGGGCTTCACGCAGACGACCCACTATACCTACGTGCTCGACGACCTGACCTCGCTCGATCGGCTCTGGAACGATCTGGACCGGGACCGGCGAAACAATATTCGCAAAGCCCGCCGCTTTGGCCTCAGGGTCAGAGAGTGCGGCCCCGAGGAGGTCTCTCTCGCTTCGCAGCAAAGCTTCGGCCGGCAAAAACGCAGCAGCCCATACCGGCTCGAATATCTGCAGCGCTTGTACCAAGCCGCGCGCGCCAATGATGCCGGCATATGCCTCTGCGCCGAGGACTGGCGCGGGAGGGTCCATGCGGCTTGCTTCTTCGTCTGGGACAGCGCGCGAGGTTATTATCTGGCCGGCGGCCAGGATCCGGCCGTCAGTTCGTGCGAAGGCGGCGTGCTGCTCAGGTGGAACCTGATTGAATTCGCCGCTACCCGCACCGCCGTCTTCGATTTTGAAGGGTCGATGCACAGGCCCATCGAAGCCTCTTTCCGCTCATTCGGAGGGGCGCGCGTTGGCTACCATCGCATCGTCAGGCTTCCTCGCTGGTTGCGCATGGGCCTGTGCGCCCTCGGAAGATCCTCGGTGTAAAGAAGCGCCTTGCACAAGTCCGCGCCGCGCGCCCATTGAGGCGAGGTGCATGTCTTCCGCGCCGCCAAACAGCCGCGCGGATGGATCGCCGGCGAACGCTCCGGGTGGAAGCGGGGCGCTCGCCGGCAACCTGGAGCTCCGCGGCGTTCCCGGCGGCAGAAAAGGCTGCATGGACCCGGCGCGAAGTGCGTAGCCAGCACTCCCTGCAGCCGCTTCATGGCGGCTCGGGAACGTCAAGCTCGAATTGCACGCGGTGGGGCCCCGCTCCGAGGCGCCTCCCGGGCGGCTATTGACCCGTGCCCGAAAGCGCCAGGGTTTGCGTGCCGATGTTGTCCGTCACCGTGACCGCGCCGCTCGCGGTTCCCGCTGCACCGGGCTTGAACACCACGCTGATCGTGCAACTGGCGCCAGGAGCGACCGTGGATGCGCAGGTTCCCAGTCCGCCGAAAGCAAACGGGCCGCTGATGGCAAACTCGCCGCTGAAGCTGAGCGTAGCGCTTCCGGTATTCGTCAGTGTCGCGTATTCGACGGCGCTGGTGGCTCCCACCGGCGTTGAAGGAAGGCTCAGCGCGGAGGGCGAAAGGCTTACCCGCGCAACTGCTGTGCCCGTGCCGCTCAGCTTTACCTGCAGCGCGCTTCCACTCCGCGGCGTAATATTCAGGGTCGCCGCGAGCGCGCCCGCCGTCCCCGGATGGAATGATACGTCGACCGCGCATGTTGCGCCCGCCGCCAGCGAAGAGCCGCAGTGATTCGTCTCGGCAAAGTCTGCGCTGTCGGCTCCCGCAATCGAAACTCCGGCAAGCGGAGCAGAGGCCGATCCCTTGTTGGTCAGCGTAAGCGTCTGCTCGGCGCTGGTCGACCCGATGTCGGTGCTGGAAAAGCCCGCCAGGGTTGGCGAAACGCTCAGCGCCGCCGTCGCCGGGTCCACGTACTCGTAGGCGCCGATGTCGTAGCTGCCATTCTGCGGGCGCTTGTTGCCGTCGAAGTCGGTGGAAGGCGCTCCGCTGCCCGTAGCCGCGCCGATGGCAAGGCTGCCCGCCTGCAGGTGGTAGTCTCCGCTCGAGGTTCCGGTATCGTCCACGAACTCCGGCGCGGAGGCGACCGTCTGCAAAGCGGTCAGGTCGTTCTGGAGCGAAAGCGCGCCGCCGGAGTTCCCGTACACCAGATTATTCGTGTACACGTTGTGAATTCCGGTGCTGCTCGACGAGCCGCCCTGCTCCGCGATGCCCTCGCCCCCGTTATTGGCCACGATGTTGTTGCTGACGGTGATGTAGTCCACCGTGAAGTCATTGTCGGTGCCCAGCACGATGCCTCCGCTGGCGTTGTTGAACAGCGTGTTGTTCACCAGCGCGATGTTCGACGGATAGTGCCAGAGCTGAATCCCGAAGCCGGAGTTGTCGAAGGAGAGATTGTTGTAGGCGAATCCGCCCGCCTGCAAAAAGTAGATGCCCTGCACGTACCCGCACGCCGCTGGATAGGGTCCGATATTGTGCACGTAATTGTTGGTCACCTGCGCGTTGGTTCCGTTCAGGTTGATCCCCGATCCGCCTGTCGAGTTGCAGGTCGCGGGCAGCATGTCGTGGACGTGATTCTTGCTGATCTGCGTGGCGTTGCCCTGCGTGTAGATGCCGTTGATGCCCCCGCCGGTCACATCGAAGCCCGTGATCGCCACGTAGTTGCCGGTGTTCGTCCAGGTGGTGCTGCTGCCGCCTACCAGGCGGACGCAGCCGGTCAGGTTACCGTGATTGGCGGCCACCTGGGCGCAGTTGACTGGAGCGCTGAAGTTCGCGGTGTCGGCAATGTAAGTAATGTAGGCGGACGACGTGCCCGAGGCCGAGGTCGTGAACGATCCGTTGTAGACGCCGGCGGCCACGTGCACCACCGCGCCCGGCCCTGCTTCGGCCGAAGCGTGCCCGATGCTGGCCCAGGGACTGGACTGCGAACCGTTGCCGCTGCTGTCGCTGCCCGTGGTGGAGACGTAATAGTTCTGGGCGGTAGCCCGCTCCGCCGCGCCAACGTACAGTGCGGACGACAGAGCGAGCACCGCAAGTGAAGTCTCAAAAAAGCCCTTTCGCATGCGGAGTACTCCTCGATTTGGTTGGCCGCGACCGCATCGAGCGCCGCTTTGCCGGGGGGAGGCTGTGGGAAAAGCCTGCGGAGGACCGCAGGTCTTTCGTCACCAGGGCAGCAATCGGGCACTGCTGCCATCTTCCTCTCCGTCAGGGAAAACCTGCAAGTGGTCTGTAGGACAAAATATGTACAGGCCTGTCAGGTATCTAACGGACAGCCGTTGTGGTGTCCTTCCGTACAGGGAGCCGCGAGTCCGTGATCAGGTAAATCCTGTACCACCGCCCGCGCTTCGCATCGTGGCCCGCCGCCTCGCCGGGCAGGAATGTCCGCTGCTGTCGCCTGTAAGCTGTTGCGGGGCGGCTTCCCCGCAGGCAAACGCGCCCCGGCTGCGGATCGCAATCGCTCCCGCCCCACATCGCGGAAGACCGCTATCTGTTCATCGCCAGGATTCCGGATCGCAGTTCCGCGGAGTCGCGCGTGGCCCCTGGCCCGGCGCTCCACAAGTGAACGGGCTTGCGGGATAAATCCTGACTGCGGCATCGGGTGATCGAGGGACACGCCTGTCAGAGCATCTGTGAGTGGCTTTTTTGTACGAAGGGAGGGTTGTGCCGAATTGTGTTATTCCGCGATCAAAGTAAGCTGGTGAGCGTGGACGACGATCAACGCAGTGCCAGTCTACTTCAGGAGGTCGAAAGGCAATGGGAGATACCATCGCATTCCCCCCCACTCGAATCAAGGAAAATGCTGCTGGCGCCGCCATGGGCCAGTTTTTCTCTGCCCTTCCCGCAATGGTCGGCGCCGATGTTTCTTTCTCTCTCCCGAGCGACCGTGGTCACGATCATGTCGAGGTGCTGGACGGCCGCAGCGTCTTTGTAGCCGCCAGTCCCGCCATGCGCGAGGTGCGCCGCCAGATGGAGCAGGTGGCCGGCACCGACGCGGCGGTGCTGCTGCTCGGCGAAAGCGGCACCGGCAAGGAAGTCGTGGCGCGCATGATCCATAAGCTCTCTCACCGCGCGGCGCGAACTCTTCTCAAGGTCAACTGTGCCGCCCTGCCCGGCGAGCTGCTGGAGAGCGAGCTCTTCGGCTACGAAGCGGGCGCGTTTACCGGCGCGCGCCAGCTCCGGGCGGGCAAGTTTGAAGCCTGCAACAAGGGCACTATCCTGCTCGACGAGATCGCGGAGATGCCCATCGCGTTGCAGGCCAAGTTGCTGCATGTACTCCAGGATGGCGAGTTCCTTCGCCTGGGCAGCCCCAATCCCGTGCGCGTGGACGTGCGGGTGCTCGCCGCCACCAACGTGAATGTCCGCCAGGCGGTGCGGGCGGGAACCTTCCGCGGCGATCTCTACTACCGGCTCAATGTCTTCACCATCCAGTTGCCGCCGCTGCGCGAACGCAAGGAAGATATGCCCCATCTGCTCAACCAGTTGATGACGATCTGGTCGGCGGGCTATGGAAGGCCGCGGCTTCCCATCACGCGCCGGATGCTGGAGGCGTGCGCCGCCTATCCCTGGCCGGGTAATGTGCGGGAACTGGAGAGCTTCGTGAAGCGTTATCTGGTCCTGGGCGACGAAAGCCAGGCCTTGCGGCAGCTTGACGGCGAAGCGGCCTCCGAATACGCCATGCGCTCTGAACCGGCCGTTCCAGCGGCCGACGCCGCTGCGGAAGGACCCGCCGCGGAGATGACAGGGGTCGGCGGCCTGAAGGCGCTGGTGCGGGAGCTCAAGCAGGAGGCCGAGCGAGCCGCGATCCTCAAGGCGCTGGAACAGGCCAACGGTTGCAAGCAGGACGCCGCCTGTCTGCTGGGCGTCAGTCTGCGCGCCCTGCACAACATGATTCGCCGCTATGGCATCACCCGCCATTTCACGGCTGCCAGACCATCCTGACGGAGGGTAGAGACCGCCCGCGTCCGACCCGCGGAACACCTCTGGTTCTTCCCAAGGCGGGTAAAAGTCCCCGGTTCAAGCGCCGGATCCACGGTGGCCGTGACCGCTTCACCGGGGACCGGCGTCGCCCCGGAGGCAGCCGGCGGCTCACAGGAATTGTGTCCGGTAAAACATGACATCGGCAGTCGGTAAGCAACCGGATTGTATTTCCCGCTTCTGCAGAAGATTCTTGAACAGGCGAGTTCGGTCCATCCTGTCGGGACAAACCGTACGCATCCCCCTCCTCCGGGCCGGCTACGAGGGAGAAGACGTGGCCGGTTCCCGCCTGCGCTGACCGAAGCGGGCGCTGCCTCGCGTGTCGGGGAACCGCTCCGCGCCGCCGGCAAATTGAGGAAGATGACAAGCTCCGCGACAAGGCGAATCACCCGGCTGGGATCGCTGGGGCCGGAAGGGAATAGCATGGCTCAGCTACGAACGAGAGAGAATCTGCGGCCCGGATCCGAACCCGGGTCTCCCCAGCAGCTGTTGAGCGCCCTGGTCGATCACCTGCGGCAGAATCGCACCCCGTTGTGCGAAGAGTGGGTGCAGCGCATCACCGAGGCCCGCGTGTTGACGGCGATGACCAGGGAAGAGGTCTTCGCCGAGGCCATCGCCGTCTACAACAACTACGTCGATGCGCTGGAATCCGGTACCATGGAAACCCTGCAGGCCTATGCCCGCAATCTCTCGGAACGCATCATCCCGCGCGGCGTTGAGACCAACGAGGTCATCGGCATCGTGCTGCTGTTGCGCGACGTGCTGGCGCGCTCCCTGTTCGCCAAGTACCAGGCCGATTTCACCGTGCTGAACCGCATCCTGGACGCCTACGAGCCGGCCGCCAACCGCATCGCCAACACCGTGGCCGTGGGCTTCGTTCAGGAAAAAGAGCGTGTCATCCGCGAACAGCAGGAGGCCATCCGGGTCCTGTCCACCCCGGTTCTGCAGGTGCGCGAGCGCCTCCTGATCCTGCCCATCATCGGCGTCATCGACTCCCAGCGCGCCCGCCAGTTGACCGAGCAGTTGCTGCGCGGCATCCGTTCCAACCGGGCCAAGGTGGTCGTCATCGACATCACCGGCGTGCCCGTCATGGACGCCACCGTCGCCAACCACCTGGTGCAGACCGTGGAAGCCACCCGCCTGCTCGGCGCCATGGTCATCATTACCGGCCTGTCCCCCGAGATCGCTCAAACCCTGGTGACGCTGGGCGTCGATTTGAGTAAGATGAACACGGTGGGTGACTTGCAGGGGGGTATTGAGGAGGCCGAGCGCCTGCTGGGCTATAAGGTTCTTCCCGTCTCCGAACTGCCGCACACCGAGTGAAGACTGGTTGTAAATTGAGTGAAAGATGAGGGTGCAGCGTGGAAGTCCCTATCCTCAAACAGGGCGCCTATCTCATCGCCTCCATCCAGTCCGCTCTCGAAGACGACGATTTGGTGAGGCTGCGCGATGCCCTGACCGCCCAGGTGGGCAGGGCTCGCTCTCGCGGTGTTATTGTTGACGTCACAGCCCTGGACGTGATGGACTCGTTCGCCACCCGCACCCTCAGCGAGCTGGCTTCCATCATCCGTCTGCGTGGCGCCGAAATGGTGATAGTGGGCATTCAGCCCGAGGTAGCCGTGGCCTTGGCACGGCTCGGTTTGAACCTCGAGGGTGTCGCCACTGTGCTCGATCTGGAAGAAGGAATCGCTTACCTGAACTACAAGGCGCACGCTCCGGGCAGAGAGAAAAATCCCCGTGGCCAGATCTGAAGTTGTCAAGATCAAAAGAGGCGGTGGAGCCGCCCAGCTCGTCGACGAACAGAGCAAGGGGGCAGGAGAGCTACGTGTCGCCATCCACGCGCCCGCCGACATTCTCGAGGCTCGCAAAAGAGGCAGAGAGCTCGCCGCCAGTTTAGGTTTTTCCTCGACGGACTGTACCCTCGTTGCCACGGCCATCTCCGAGCTGGCGCGCAATATCGTGCTCTACGCCACTGAAGGCGAGATTCGTCTGGCCCCTACGGCGAATGCCAACCACGTCGGCGTGGTGATTACGGCCAGCGACTGCGGGCCCGGCATCTCCGATCTGCGCAACGCCATGCGGGACGGCTTCTCCACCTCACGGGGACTCGGCCTCGGCCTGCCGGGCGTCAGGCGCATCATGGACGACTTCGACATTGCCTCGAGTCCAAAAAGCGGGACCACGGTGACCATCAAGAAATGGCGACTTCGCTAAGTCAACACCTGCAATGGAGCGCCGCCAGCCTGCCCTTGCACGGCCAGACTGAAATCGGGGACTGCTTCGTGGTGAAGTTTTTCGATTCCCAGGCCCTGGTCGCCGTGGTGGACGGCGTGGGCCACGGCGAGGAAGCCGCCGCCGCCGCCCGCCTGGCCGTCGCCATTCTCGAAAAATACGACGGCCAGCGCCCGCTCACCGGGCTGCTCGAAGAATGTCACGAGAAGCTGCGCGGATCCCGCGGGGCCGTGATCAGCCTGGCCCTGCTCAACGGCAACAACGGCACCCTGACCTGGATGGGGGTCGGCAACATCGAGGGCCTGCTCCTCCGCGGATCGGCTGGCGGCCAGGCAGCCCCGGGAAGAGTTCAGGAATCTCTTCTATTACGCGCCGGAGTCCTGGGGCACGTCTTGCCTCGCCTCGCCGTCAGCACCATGCCCCTCGCCGGCAACGACTTGCTGGTGTTCGTCACCGACGGCATCCGCCCGGAGTTCGCCATCGGGATTCACGGTGACCTGTCCGTGCAAAGCATTGCGCACGACATCCTCGACCGTTACGCCTTGGAGACCGACGACGCCCTGGTTCTGGTGGTCCGATATGCTGATGAGCACAACTCCCCTGCCCGCCGTTGATCTCGAACATAGTTATGCCCGCGCGCTGGCCAGGTACCTGCAGCGCGGAGGGGAGGGCCCCCTCCACGAGGCCTATGAACTGGGGCGACGGGCCCTCACCGAGGGCCGGGGCGTCCTGCAGATGGTCAACCTCCACC
>Ga0335072_10000771_pt1 | contig 57467 bp, 56 predicted proteins | sample Lox_Sample_21_FD_206725 | JGI IMG/M metagenome (GOLD analysis project Ga0335072, IMG submission 206725) | Soil microbial communities from Loxahatchee National Wildlife Refuge, Florida, United States - Lox_Sample_2.1 | ecosystem: Environmental > Terrestrial > Soil > Wetlands | place: USA...
AGTAGCCCGCGTGCTCGATCGCGGCGCGCAGATCTTCTGTCCTGACTCGCGTTTCCGTCATGGTTCCATCCTGCACTGTCTGGCGGCCTGGTTCACCATGGGACGGCGAAAACGGCCAGGTTCACCCGGTGCGGGCGGGGGGCGTGTCCAGGCCAGGCCGCACCGGCTGGCCTGGCTCGGCCGGCTGCCCGGGGGCCTCGGCTGGATCCTCGGCCGGGTCCCCGACCAGTTCCCGGCGCAGGCGCTCCAGATCGTCCCCGCCCGAGTTGTAGCGCAGCGTGCGAGCGACCCTCCTGGCCCCGCGCGTGATCCAGCGCTCCTCCGCGGGCTCCTCGAGCTCGATCGCCGCCGCGCTCGGGGCGGGCTTCGGCTTGCGGGGAGCGCGGGACCCGGCCGCGCCTCCCCTCCCCCGGTAGATGAGCAGCCCGCCTTCGGGGTCGGGTACCGCGTCCAGTGCGCCCTTCACGCTGGTCAGCGTGCGGAACGCCGCCCACTGGTCGTCGGTGGCGAAGCACACCTCGAAGACGACCCCGTACTGCGAGTCGTGCCAGTCCCAGTACAGCGCCCCGTGCGTGACCGCCGCCTCCGTGAGGGCGTCCTCATAGGAGGACCGCCAGGCGGTCGCCGGGAGCTTGTCACCGGAGAAGACCTCGATTGACCACCACTCGGCCATGACTGCCCATCACCGCCCGCCTAGCCCAACAATCGAGATAGTACGCCCTTTTCGCTGGAGGCGCACCCGGCCACATGGCGTGACTGACCCATTTGCGGATTTGATGCCTATTTGTCCAGTCCTCCGTTTGCGGCCGATTCCGCCAGCCGCTACTTTCACGGCATGGCAGCAGACGGACGGCGGCACCTCATCGCGGTTGGCGGCGGCATGCTCATGCCGCAGGGCAGGAAAATCCCGTTGCACGTGGGCAACGTGCTGCAACTAACAGGGCGGCCGGTCCCCAAGCTGTGCGTGATCAATACCGCGACCGGTGATGACCCGGCGGGCCTGCTGCGGTTCTACGACCGGCTGGCACCCTTCGACGTGGCGGTGAGCCACCTGGCCCTGTTCCCCATGCCGAACGTGACCGACCCTGAGGACCTGCTGATGTCGCAGGACGCCATCTTCGTCGGCGGCGGCAGCGTCGCCAACATGGTGGCGGTCTGGCGGGTGCACGGGATCGACGAGATCCTGCGTAAGGCCTGGCAGGCCGGGATCGTCCTCGCGGGCTCGAGCGCCGGCGGCATCTGCTGGTTCGATGGCGGGACGACTGATTCCTTCGGTGTCAAGCTGCGCCCCTTCCGCGACGGCCTGGGCATGCTGGCGGGCTCGTACTGCCCGCACTACAACTCCGAGCCCGAGCGGCGGCCCTTGTACCAGCGGCTGGTCGGGGACGGGACGCTGCCGGGCGGCATAGCCTGCGACGACGGGGCCGCCGCCCACTTCGTCGATGAGTCACTCGAGGAGCTGATCGCCGACCGGCCCACCGCCCAGGCCTACCGGGTAAGCCCCGACGGCAGCGGCGGTGCGGTGGAAGAGCCCCTGCTGACCCGGTTCCTCGGCGCCTGATCCACCGGCCTGGTCCACCTGAAGGGGGAGGCGGCAATCCGCCCCTGGACGGACGCCAGGAGATATTGAGCGCGCATAGGCTGGTCTGGTGCTCGCGTTCTACGACTGGCTGCGCCGCCACCCTGGGCTGGTGGACAGCGCGCTCGCGCTTCTTGTCGCGGGGCCTGGCGCTGGCACGGCCCTGGCGGCAGGCGTCTTCCAGCCAGACCGGCTGCTGGCAGTCCTGCTCGTCGCGGCCATGTGCGGGCCGCTGTGCGGCCGCCGCAAGCGGCCAGCCCGCGTGTTCACCGCGCTCGTGGTGGCCGGGGGGTTGCAGGTGCTCTTGCTGCCTGGCCCCCAGGCCTCCGACGTGGCGATGCTGGTGGCGCTGTACACGCTGGCCGCCTACCGGCCGCGCCGGATCGCGCTGCCCGGGCTGCTCGTCACGTTGCTCGGCTCGGTCATCGCGATCTTGCGCTGGGTGCCTGAGCACGCCATCCACGACTGGTGGACGCTCGGCGAGGTGGTCGCGGTCTTCTGGGGCCCGGCGCTGACCGCCTGGCTCCTTGGCGACATGACGCGCTGGCGGCGCAGCTACTACCGGGAACTAGAGGAGCGGGCCGCACGGCTGGAGCGGGAGCGGGACGCCCAGGCGCAGATCGCCGCCGCGGCCGAGCGGGCCCGGATCGCTCGCGAGCTGCACGACGTGGTCGCCCACAACGTGAGCGTCATGGTGGTGCAGGCCGACGGGGCGTCCTACGCCATCAGCAGCTCGCCGGACCAGGCACGCGAGGCCCTCGCGGCGATCTCAGCGACCGGCCGGCAGGCGCTGGCCGAGATGCGCAGCCTGCTCGGCGTGCTGCGCTCGGCCAGCGAGTCCCCCGCCGACGGCAGCGCCGAGCTCGCGCCGCAGCCGGGCATCGAGCAGCTGTCGGGCCTGCTCGCGCAGGCCCGCGCGACCGGGCTGCCCGTCTCCTTCACCGTCGAGGGCGTGCCCAGGCAGCTGCCGCGAGGCACCGCGCTGACCGCCTACCGGGTCGTGCAGGAGTCGCTGACCAACGCACGCAAGCACGGCGGGGCGGGCGTCACCGCGACGGTGACGCTGCGGTTCTGCCAGGACGAGGTGGCCATCATCGTGACCGACGACGGCACGGCGAGCCCGAAGGAGGGCGACGGCCAGGGGCACGGCCTGATCGGGATGCGGGAGCGGGTCGAGCTGTTCGGCGGGATGGTCAGCGCGGGCCCTAAGCCAGGCGGCGGGTACCGCGTCGTGGTGACCCTCCCGGTCCGCCTGGCGGGAGTGGCGGCGTGATCCGGGTCGCGCTTGTCGATGACCAGGAGCTCGTGCGGACGGGCTTTCGCATGGTGCTCGACGCTCAGCAGGACATGACCGTCACCGGTGAGGCGTCCGATGGGCTCGCAGCGGTCGACCTGGCAGCGCGGGGCGAGGCCGACGTCATCGTGATGGACGTCCGGATGCCTACCCTGGACGGGGTCGAGGCGGCCCGCCGGATCTGCGCGGCGGGTGACCGCCCACGTGTGCTGATGCTCACCACGTTTGATCTCGACGAGTACGCCTTCGCCGCGCTCAAGGCGGGCGCCAGCGGGTTCCTGCTGAAGGACGTCCCGCCGCAGGAACTGCTGTTCGCGATCCGCTCGGTGCACTCGGGGGACAGCGTTGTCGCCCCGTCGACCACCAAGCGGCTGCTCGACCGCTTCGTCCCGCTGCTTGACGACGGGCCGCGGGCCCGGGCCGGGGACCCGGCGGCTGGCTGGGGCACGTCCGGCGACCTGTTCGGTGAGCTAACCGAGCGGGAGCGGGAGGTCCTTATCCAGGTGGCCGCCGGGCTGTCCAACGCGGAGATCGCCGAGCGCCTGTTCGTCTCCGAGGCGACCGTGAAGACGCACGTCGGCCGCATTCTGGCCAAGCTGGGCCTGCGCGACCGCGTCCAGGCGGTCGTCCTGGCCTACGAGGCCGGCCTGGTCCGCGCCCGCGGCTAACCGCTGGCCGCGGGTGGCCCGGTGCAGGGTCCACCCGAGGGCGATGAAGACGATCACGGGCAGCAGCCACCAGGCGCTGACCCTCGCCGCGTGGACGCAGATGGCCGTGACCGCGAGGCCCGCGACCACCAGGGCGGCGACGTGCCAGTCGTCGCCGACGATGAAGTCGCAGGCGAACAGGCCGAAGCCCTTGAGCCACTTCATGATGGGCTGATGACCTCCGATGAGGGGGCGGGCCTGGCCGGGCGGGCGGCGGTCCGCCGCTTCAGCCAGAAGATGTAGCCGACGGCCACCACGGCCACCGCCGGGATGAGGGCGAGCAGCGCGGCATCGTTGCCTGGCCAGCTCACGCCCGCGCCCTCGGCCCCCCAGAAGGTGCCGAAGGAGGTGAGCATGACGCCGACGCAGAACTTCATCCCGTTCTCCGGCACCTTCGTCAGCGGGACCCGGACCGCGATGCCGGCGATGACCACGACGATGATCGCGGCGATCGCCCCGATGCTGGCCGCCAGCACGTTGTGCTGGTTGTCACCGAAGGTGACGACAATGAACACGACCTCCAGGCCCTCGAGCAAGACGCCCTTGAAGGCGAGCGTGAAGGAGTACCAGTCGCCGACGCCGCGCCTGGACTGCCTGGTGGCCTCCTGGGCGGCGGCGACCTCCTTCAGGTAGGCGCTGGCCTCGTCGTGCCGGGCCTTGTAGCCGGTGGCCCGCAAGACGGCCTTGCGCAGCCACTGCAGGCCGAAGATCGCCAGCAGTGCCCCGACCACCAGCCGCAGGGCGGTGAGCGGCAGGGAGGAGATGGCCGGGCCCACGATGGCGGTGATCACCGCGAGGACGACCAGCGCGGCCGCCATGCCCTGGAAGGTCGACCTCCATTCCCTGGTAATGCCGACGGCCAGGACGATGGTGAGCGCCTCGACCGCCTCGACCGCGCAGGCGACGAAGACGGTGAGGATAAGCGGGAGTGCGTTCAATGAATCTCCAACGGGTCAGGAGAGAATACTGCTGTGACCGATCAAGCGAGCGGTGATGAGGCCGTCGTGATGAGCCCCAACGGGGTAGCCAGCGCTGAATCCGGGCCAGGCTGGCTGCTGCTGATCTACCGGGTGCCGCCTGAGCCGACCCGGCTGCGCTCGACGGTGTGGCGCCGGATCAAGAGCCTGGGCGCGATATACCTGCAGAACTCGGTGGCCGCGCTGCCCGCAAGCGTGGCCAATGAGCGTGCGCTGCGCAAGCTGCGGCGGGAGATCCTCGACATGCCGGGCACGGCCCTGCTGCTGTCGGCCGGGGTGCTGGCGGGCGAGGCCGAGGTGCGCAGCGCGTTCCAGGCCGCGCGCGACGACGAGTACGAGGAGATCGTGGACAAGTGCCAGGACTTCCTCGCCCAGGTCGCCAAGGAGTACGACGCGAACCACTTCACCTACGCCGAGCTTGAGGAGAACGAGGTCGACCTGGTCAAGCTGAGGAACTGGTTCGCGAAGATCGTGGACCGTGACGCCTTCGGCGCCGCGGGCCGTGCTCCGGCGGAACAGGCGATTGAGACGTGTGAGCAGTCCCTGGAGGCTTACGCCGCCCGGGTGTTCGCCGAGGAGGCCGAGGGCCAGTGACGGCCGGGCGCGAGAGCGCATACGGCAATATTAACGGTTGTTAGATTGAATGCTAACCGAGGTTATTTCTACATTGTGACCATTGGTTCATCTGACGGCTAACTAGGTGTCATTTCTGGGATGCCTCCGCTCGGTCGAGGTGTCGGCGGAAGGGACCGGCCAGGCCTTCCCCGTGCGGGCCAGCGCTCACGGCGGCGCGGGGCCCGTCGTCCCCACCCCGGGATCGCGGACCCTGCTGGCGATCCGCCCGACCGGGACCGCGCGACCCGGGGCGAGCGGGTCGGGCTGCGCCTCGAGGCAGCGGGGGTCCACCTGTTCCCGGCTGAGGACGGGCCTGGGGACCTTCCAGCCGACGAGCGGGCACCCATCGTGATCAGGTAACGCCCAGTGGCCATCCGGGGCTACAGTTATCCAGCGACAGACGCGCACAGACGTGGTTAAGTACGGCGGGGACTCAGCGACCGGGCGGGACGGACAGTTTTGATGAAATTCTGCACTAGCTGCAATCAGGAGCGAACCGGGGACATTCGCTTCTGCACGACGTGCGGTGCCGAGCTCACGAGCAAGGCCGACGATCCGACTGACACCGATACGTTCACGATCAAGCGAGTGCGAGCCGATGAGGCCGCGCCGGACCGGGCCTACCAGGACACGCAGCGGGTAGTGCCCGCGGCGCCATCCGCGCCCGGGCAGTCCGCGTCCGTGCCTGGCGCGGCAGCCTCGGCGCCCTCAGCTGACCGGGCCTACTCCGACACGCACCGCACGAGCTGGGACCAGCCCTCCGGCTGGGGGCAGCCAGCCACCCTTCCGCCGGGCGACCAGTACGCCGCGCCGGGGCAGCACCCGGGATACTCGCGCCCTGACCAGTACTCGCAGCCGGGGCAGTACCCGGGATACGCAGGCCCGGACCAGTACTCGCAGCCCGGCCAGTACCCCCAGCCCGGCGGCTACGGCGCCGGCGGCTTTCCGCCGGCCCCGGCCCCGGGGCCGGGGCCGGGGTCGCGCCGGCCCCGGCGGGGGCGCACGACGGCGCTTGTCGCCGGTGCCGTCGTTGTCGTGCTCGCCGCGGGCGGCGGGGCGTACGCCCTGGTCTCCTCCCTGCACCACGGCAACTCCGGCACGCCGGACGCGCAGTCAGGAACCACCGGGGCGAGCACGTCTCCCACCGCGACCGGGACGACCGCCCCTCCCTCGCCGACACCGACGAGCACGTCGCCGGCCGCGTCAGCCACGCCATCGGGGCCCGTCGCCTTCGCCGCCGGGGTCTCGGCCAACCCCTACGCGGCCCAGGTGGAGACCACGTTCACCCATTACTTCGGCGGCATCAACGCCCATGACTACACCGAGTTCGCCACCTCGCTCGACGCCGCGATGCAGAAGGCCAATCCCCAGTCGACCTTCGACTCCGGGTACTCGACCACGACCGACTCGAACGAGATGATCAATTCGATCAGCGGGACGGGCGGCAACCTGACCGCTGTCGTCACGTTCAAGAGCATGCAGGCGGCGTCGGACAGCCCCGACGGGAGCACCTGCAACAACTACACGCTCACGCTCCCGCTGGTGCCGCAGGCCGGCGGCTACGTGATCGCCACGCCGCCGAAGGGGTACGCCGCCTACACCGACTGCTGAGGGGGTCGCCCCGTCCGGATGGCGCACTACTGTGCGGTCGGTCACGAGGGGCTTGACGCAACTCCTCGTGTATGACAGGTGCACTAGCATCGGGGGAGTGACTGTCACCCTAACTACCAGCGAGTCAGCGCCCGGCACCGCCGGGGCTGACGTCCTTGTCATCGGAGTCGTACAGGCTCCGGACGGCCCGGCCGCCGCACCCGGCGCGGACGGGGTTGATGATGCCCTTGGCGGCACCCTCACCGCCACGTTGTCCGCGCTTGGTGCGACGGGTGAGGCCGATGAGCTTATCAAGGTTCCCGGTGGCGGCAAGCTCCCCGCGACGGTTGTCGTGGCGGTCGGGCTGGGCAGCGCCCCGGAAGGTGGTGCCCCGTTCGACGCCGAGCGGCTTCGCCGGGCCGCCGGGACCGCGCTGCGCGACCTGGCCGGCAACAAGCTTGGCGTCCGGAACGGGCAGGCGTCGAAGACCGTGGCCCTCGCGCTGCCCGCCAGCGCCCCAGCCGAGGCCGAGGCGGTGGCCACGGGCGCGCTGCTCGGCGCGTACACCTACCGGCGGTACCGGTCGACCCCGGCCACCGACATCGCGATGGTGCTGCTGACCAGCCCGGGCAACGCGGACGCCGTCCGGCGCGGGCAGGTCATCGCGGAGGCGGTGAACCTGAGCAGGGACCTGATCAACACCGCGCCCCTGGACCTGCCGCCCGCGGCCCTGGCCGCCGAGGCCGAGCGGGTTGCCGCCGATGCCGGGATCTCGGCTGAGGTGCTGGACACCGAGGCCCTGACCGCGGGCGGGTTCGGCGGGATCCTCGCGGTCGGCCGCGGCTCATCGCGCCCGCCGCGGCTGGTCCGGCTGTCCTACACTCACCCGGAGGCGTCGCGGACTGTTGCCTACGTGGGCAAGGGCATCACGTTCGACTCGGGCGGGCTGTCGCTCAAGCCGCCGAAGTCCATGGAGACCATGAAGTCCGACATGAGCGGCGCCGCGGCCGTGCTCGCCGCCACCGCGGCGATCGCGCGGCTCGGCATCGCCGTCAACGTGGTTGGCTACATGGCGCTGGCGGAGAACATGCCAGGCAACGACGCGCAGCGGCCCTCGGACGTCATCACCATCCATGGTGGCAAGACCGTCGAGGTGCTCAACACGGACGCTGAGGGCCGCCTCGTCCTCGCCGACGCGCTCGACGCCTCGGCCGCTGACGCTCCCGACCTCATCGTGGACATCGCCACGCTGACCGGCGCCCAGCTCGTCGCGCTCGGGCGGCGCACGGCCGGCGTCATGGGCAGCTCCGAGGCGGTGGCCGCCAACGTGGCCGCGACCATGCGGGAGGCGGGCGAGCCCGCCTGGGCGATGCCGCTGCCCGAAGAGCTGCGCAAGGGCTTCGACTCCCTGGTCGCCGACCTGACCAACGTGCTCGCCGGGCGCGACGCCGGCATGCTCGCGGCGGGGGTCTTCCTGCGCGAGTTCGTGCCGGAGGGCGCCGCGTGGGCGCACCTTGACATCGCGGGCCCGGCCTTCAACGAGGGCTCGGCCTACGGCTACATCCCCAAGGGCGGCACGGGCGCGTCAGTGCGGGCGCTCGTGGCGATCGCGGAACGCACGGCAGAAGGACGACTCCCCGGCGCGTGAGCGCCGTCGAGTGACAAGATGAGGTACCGAGCGTGAGGGCTGGCGCCGCCGACCGGTGGCGCCAGCACTCACGCCGCGAAGCAAGGAGTTAACTGTGGCAGAGGGCGGCCATTACGACATCGTCATCCTCGGCGGCGGCAGCGGCGGATACGCTTGCGCGCTGCGGGCGGCCGAGCTTGGCAAGCGCGTAGCCCTGATCGAGAAGGACAAGGTAGGCGGGACCTGCCTGCACCGGGGCTGCATCCCCACCAAGGCGCTGCTGCACGCGGCGGAGGTGGCGGATTCCGCGCGGGAGAGCGAGAAGGTCGGCATCAAGGCGACGCTGGACGGCATTGACGTGCCCGGCGTGCTGTCCTACCAGCAGGGCGTGGTCGAGCGCCTGTGGAAGGGCCTGCAGGGCCTGATCTCGAGCCGGAAGATCGACACGATCGTCGGTGAAGGACGACTGATCTCACCGACAGCCGTGCAGGTGGACGGCGACGCCGTCTACACCGGCGACCACATCGTGCTGGCCACCGGGTCGGTGCCCAAGTCGCTGCCCGGCCTGGAGATCGACGGGAACCGGGTCATCACCTCCGACCAGGGGCTGCAGCTGGATCACGTGCCGGCGTCCGCGATCATCCTCGGCGGCGGCGTGATCGGCGTGGAGTTCGCCTCGGTCTGGAAGTCCTTCGGTGCGGACGTGACCATCGTCGAGATGCTGCCGCAGCTGCTGCCGCTCGAGGATGAGGTCAGCTCCAAGACGCTGCAGCGGGCCTTCCGCCGTCGCGGCATCAACACCGAGCTGGGGGCGCGCTTTGAGTCGGTGCGGTACACCGAGACGGGCGTTGAGGTAACCCTCGCGGGCGGCAAGACCTTGCAGGCGGAGATCCTGCTGGTCGCGGTCGGCCGTGGCCCCGTCTCCGCCGGGCTTGGCTATGAGGACAACGGCGTCCGGGTGACGCGCGGCTACGTGGAGGTGGACGAGCTGTGCCGGACGTCGGTGCCGACCATCTCGGCCGTCGGTGACCTCATCCCCACCCTGCAGCTGGCGCACGTCGGATTCGCTGAGGGCATCCTGGTCGCCGAACGGGTGGCTGGCCTGGAGGTCCGGCCGATTGACTACGACGGCGTGCCGCGCATCACCTACAGCGAGCCGGAGGTTGCCTCGGTGGGCATCACCTCCAAGCAGGCCGCCGAGCGTGGCATCGCCATCACCGAGCTCAACTACCCGCTGGGCGGCAACGGCCGCAGCCTCATCCTGCAGACGCAGCAGGGGTCGGCCAAGGTCATCGCGGAGGCAACCCCGGCCGGCGCCGGCCGGATCCTCGGCATTCACCTCGTGGGAAGCCGGGTCGGCGAGCTGATCGCCGAGGGCCAGCTCATCTACAACTGGGACGCCGAGCCGATCGACGTCGCCAGCCTGATTCACCCGCACCCGACGCAGTCGGAGATTATCGGTGAGGCGCACCTGGCACTCGCCGGCAAGCCCCTGCACTTTCACGCATAACTAATCAGAAACTAGGTTTCTGAGGGTCAGGGCACCACCTGACCTGCGAGGATGCGAAGAACGTCTCCGGTTTTCTGGTTTTGCGATAAAGGAGTCACCGAAATCATGTCGGTTGCCGTCAACATGCCCCAGCTCGGCGAGAGCGTTACCGAGGGCACGGTCACGCGCTGGCTGAAGAAGGAAGGCGAGCACGTCACGGTCGACGAGCCGCTGCTCGAGGTCTCCACGGACAAGGTGGACACCGAGATCCCGTCGCCCGCGAGCGGGATCCTGCGCGGCATCGCCGTCGATGAGGACGAGACGGTTGCTGTCGGGGCGCAGCTCGCCATGATCGAGGAGGAAGGCGCGGACGCCGGCGCCGCCGCGGCCGAGCCGCCCGCCGCGGCGCCAGCCGCCGCGCCGTCGGCCCCGCCCGCGCCACCGGCCCCGGAGCCGGCGACCGCGGCCCCCGGCCCGTGGTCGTGGAGCAGCCCCGCGGCTCCCCCGGCCCCGGCGGCTCCGCCAGCCGCGCCCGCCTACGTCCCGACCGTCGCGTCCGACCCGTCGCCGGCGTTTCACGCGCCAGCCCCGAGCGAGGCGGCGGTGCGCGAGCCTGCGCCGGCTGACTCCTATCCGGAGCCGACCTCGCTGCCCGCCGCCGGCGAGGCACCGTACGTGACGCCGCTGGTCCGCAAGCTGGCCGCTGAGCACTCGGTATCGCTGGACGCCGTCACCGGGACCGGCGTCGGCGGGCGCATCCGCAAGCAGGATGTCCTCGAGGCCGCCCGCGCCCAGCGGGCCGCGGAGGCCGCCCAGGCGCAGGCCGCCCAGGCCGCCGCGGCCCGGGCCACCGCCCCGGCCACGGCCCCCGGGGCTGCGACCGGCGCCCAGGCTCAGCCAGCCAGCAGCGAGGACCAGCTGGCCGCGTCCGCGCTGCGCGGGACGACCGAGCGGATGAGTCGCCAGCGGCAGGTCATCGCCAAGCGGATGGTGGAGTCGCTGCAGACCTCGGCGCAGCTCACCACCGTGGTCGAGGCGGACGTGACCAACATCGCCCGCCTGCGGGACCGGGCCAAGGCCGCCTTCGAGGCCCGAGAGGGCGTCAAGCTGACGTTCCTGCCCTTCCTGGCGCAGGCCACCGTCGAGGCGCTCAAGGCGCACCCCAAGCTCAACGCGGTCATCGACGGTGACCAGGTGACCTACCACGACGCCGAGCACCTCGGCATCGCGGTGGACACCGACCGCGGCCTCATGGTTCCCGTCATCCACCGCGCGGGTGACCTGAACATCGGCGGCCTCGCCCGCAAGATCGCCGAGCTGGCGTCGCGCACCAGGTCCGGCCACATCGGCCCGGACGAGCTGTCGGGCGGGACGTTCACGCTGACCAACACGGGCAGCCGCGGCGCGCTGTTCGACACGCCCATCATCAACCAGCCGCAGGTCGCCATCCTCGGCGTCGGGACGGTCGTCAAGCGCCCCGTCGTCGTGGAGGACCCGTCGCTCGGCGAGGTGATCGCCGTCAGGTCCATGGTCTACCTGGCCCTGACGTATGACCACCGCCTGGTGGACGGCGCCGACGCGGCCCGGTTCCTTACCGCGGTGAGGGGCCGGCTAGAGGAAGGCTCGTTCGAGGCCGAGCTGGGCCTGTAGCGGGGCAGCGGCGACGATAGCCATGAAGGTCGCGGTCACCGGCTCGTCCGGGCTCATCGGCACCGCGCTGACGGCGAGCCTGCGGGCGGACGGCCATCAGGTCGTCCGCCTCGTCAGGCGGGTACCGCACGGCGGCGAGGAAGTCCGCTGGGATTCCCGTGCCGCCGACGCGGGCCGCCCGGCGCTCGATGGCATTGACGCCTGCGTCCACCTCGCCGGCGTGGGGGTCGGCGATCACCGCTGGACCCGGTCCTACAAGGCCGAGATCAGGGCCAGCCGGGTGCTGGCGACCCGTGCCCTGGCCACGGTGCTCGCCGGGCTTGACCACCCGCCCAAGACGCTCATCTGCGCGTCCGCGGTCGGCTGGTACGGCGACACCGGCGGACGGGAGGTCACCGAGGACTTCCCGTCCGGCAGCGGCTTCCTGTCCCGGGTCGTGCACGACTGGGAGGCCGCCGCCGCGCCCGCCGCCGCGGCGGGCATCCGGGTCGCGCACCCGCGCAGCGGGCTTGTGCTGGCCAAGGGGGGCGGGGTGCTCGGCCGGCTTCTTGTGCCCGCACGGCTCGGGCTGCTGCCCCGGTTCGGGCCAGGGAACCAGATCATGAGCTGGATCTCGCTGTCCGATGAGGTCGCCGCGATCCGGTTCCTGCTGGAATCGGATCAGCTGAGCGGGCCAGTGAACCTCACCGCGCCGCATGCCGTCACCAACAGCGAGCTGGTGGCCGCGCTGCACGCGGCCCTGCGCCGCCCGGACTTCCCCGCGCTGCGCATCCCCGAGCCGGTGCTGCGGCTGGCCCTGGGCGAGATGTCAACGGAGCTGCTGACGAGCGTCCGGGTGCTGCCTAAGCGGCTGACCGAGGCAGGCTATGAGTTCCGGCACCTGACGATCGGCGCGGCGCTTTCCGCGGAGCTTGGCCGCGGCTAGCGGGAGGCTCAGGAAGCCGGCTGCATGATGATCTCGAAGTCGGCGCGCCGGAACGGGACCGGGACATCCCATTGCCGGGCGACAGCCGGGTCATCTTCGTCGGTGAAGTCGGCCACCAGGGACTTCTTCACCGCGAAGACAGTGTCCGACTCGATGTAGTCGCTGCCGGCGACGAAGATGTGGGTGGTCAGGTCTCGGTGGCCTGGCGCGGTCACGATGAAGTGGATGTGCGCCGGGCGGAAGGCGTGCCGGCCGGTCGCCCGGAGCAGCTCGCCCACGGGGCCGTCTGTTGGGATCGGGTAGTAGCTCGGCACGATCGTACGGAACCAGAATCGACCATCGTCGTCGGCCGTGAAGAGCCCGCGCCCGTTCCCACGCGGCTGGACACCCGGCTGCTGCACGTCGTAGAAGCCCTGGTCGTTCGCCTGCCAGACGTCCACCTGGGCCGCGGGAAGCGGAGCGCCATCCACCGACACCACGCGGCCGGTCACGACGCAAGGCGTCCCCGTGCCAACGTGATCGATGTTCGCCCCGAGGTCGAGCTTCGGCGACTCGACCACATGGAAGGGGCCGAGGACGGTCGACTCGGTCGCCACCCCGAACTTCCTGTTGTTGATCGTCTCCGTCAGCATCGACAGGCCAAGCACGTCGGACAGCAAAATGAACTCCTGGCGGTCAGCGTCGCACTTGTGCCCCGTGCGGGTGAGGAAGTCGATCGCCGTCTCCCACTCGGGGATCGTCAGCTCTACCTCGCGGGCGAACGCGTGCAGATGCCGGACCAGGCTGGTCAGGATCTCCCGCAGCCGCGGGTCAGTCGACGGGGCGAAACTGTCGATGACGGCGTCAGCGGCGGTTTCCTCAGTGAAGTCAGTAGCCATGAGCCAAATCTAAACCTGGCAAACCATCGGTACCATCACGGTCCAGCCTGATTATCGTGGTCGGCGCTGGCGCGGCCCCGGCCGGCGGTGACGGCGTCGGCGGCCACGCCAAGCAGCGGCACGCGCCACAGGGACCTGGGCAGCTGGTCGATGTCATTGCGGGCGCTCATCGCCACTAGCGCGGAGAGCCGGATGAGGTGGCGGGCCGCGCGGAACATGACGTAGGCGAGCGGGAGCTCGATAAGCACGGCGGAGGCGACGCTCTCCCAGATGCCCCGGGTGCCTAGGTCGAGGATCACGTCGAACCAGGCGTCGCAGCACAGCAGCGTCCCGGTGACCACCAGGCAGCTGATGACCATCTGGCGGCCACGCCAGAAGCCCCAGCCGGTCAGCGCGAACGCGACGAGCAGCACGATGTCGAAGCCGACCCAGGCGAACCGCCAGTGCGTGGCGGTGTACTGCCGGTGCAGGGTCAAGGTGAGGACGACGATCCATCCGGCCAAGACCACGCAGGAGACCAGCGAGAGGAGCACGCCAAGCTTGCGGCCGCGATGCCAGTTAAGCTCGAGCAGCGGGTGGGGGTAGTCGAGCTGAGCAAGGGCGTGCGCTAGTTCCTTGCGCTCGCCCGGGCTCATCTCGCGCAGCTGCGCCTCATTGATCACGATTAGATTGTGCCCGTATGTCCCCGACCCCTCACCTGGGAGTCCGTGGGGTGTCGGCTGTAAGGCCACGGTGGCCTAATCTCGATGTCATGGCCAGTAACTCCGGGGGACCCCCCCCGTGCCCCCGATGGGTCGTGATGACACCGTGACCGATCAGCTTCTGTACGCGCACGCGGGGTTCGGCGCCGAGGCGGTTGACTACATCACCGGGTGGGACCTGCAACGGGAGGTCCACGCGCGACGGGTGGCGGACGAGGTGCCGGACTGCTGCCTGCTGCTTGAGCACCAGCCGGTCTACACGGCGGGCAAGCGGACGGCCGTGTCCGACCGGCCGGTCGGCGACCCCGGCGCGCCCGTCGTTGACGTCGACCGCGGCGGCAAGATCACCTGGCATGGCCCGGGCCAGCTCACCGCCTACCCCATCGTCAAGCTCCGCCAGCCCGTCGACGTGGTCGCCTATGTCCGGGCGCTCGAGGAGGCGATGCTCGGCGTGTGCGCCGAGTTCGGCGTGACGGCGATCCGCGTGCCGGGGCTGTCCGGCGCGTGGGTGCCTGGCGTTCCCGGCGACCCGAGCAGGCCGAACAAGAAGGTCGGCGCGATCGGCGCCCGGGTGGCGCGCGGGGTCACGATGCATGGGCTTGCCCTCAATTGCGACAGCGACCTGTCCTGGTTCGACCGGATCGTGCCCTGCGGGATCCGGGACGCGGGCGTGACCTCGCTCACCCTCGAGACCGGTATCCCTGTCAGCGTGTCCGACGTCACGCCCCTGATGGAGCGGCACCTCGCGGCGGCGCTCGGCTACCGGGCCTGGCGGCGACTGCACTCGGTATCGCCGCTGCTGGCGACGCCCGCGGCGGTGGGCTGACGCGCGGGGCCGGCATCACGTTCTTGTCACCGCTGGTGCGACGTAGGCTGGAGGGGTGACGTCCTCCCCATCCCTTGCTCCCGACGGGCGGCGGATGCTCCGCCTCGAGGCCCGCAACGCGCAGGTTCCGATCGAGAAGAAGCCGCCGTGGATCAAGACGCGGCTGCGGACCGGGCCCGCGTACACGGAGCTCAAGGGCCTGGTGCGAGCCGAGGGGCTGCACACGGTCTGCGAGGAGGCCGGCTGCCCCAACATCTTCGAGTGCTGGGAAGACCGCGAGGCCACCTTCCTCATCGGCGGTGACCAGTGCACCCGGCGGTGTGACTTCTGCCAGATCGACACGGGCAAGCCCGCGCCGCTCGACACCGACGAGCCTCGCCGGGTGGCTGAGTCCGTCGCCGCGATGGGCCTGCGGTACGCCACGATCACCGGGGTGGCACGCGATGACCTGGCGGACGGCGGGGCCTGGCTGTACGCGCAGACCGTGCGGGAGATCCACCTGGCGGTACCCGGCTGTGGCGTGGAGCTGCTGGCCCCGGACTTCAACGCGGACCCCGCCCAGCTGGCGTCGGTGTTCGACGCGGCACCCGAGGTGTTCGCCCACAACCTGGAGACGGTGCCCCGGCTGTTCAAGCGGATCCGGCCCGGCTTCCGCTACGAGCGGTCCCTGGACGTGCTGCGGGCCGGGCACGAGGCCGGCCTTGTGACCAAGTCCAACCTGATCCTGGGCATGGGCGAGTCCCGCGAGGAGATCGTGCCCGCGCTGACGGACCTGCGGGACGCCGGCTGCGACCTGCTGACGATCACCCAGTACCTGCGGCCGTCCGTGCGCCACCACCCGGTGGAGCGGTGGGTCAAGCCGGAGGAGTTCGTCGAGCTGCGCGAGGAGGCCCTCGGGCTCGGCTTCGCCGGGGTGATGGCCGGGCCGCTCGTCCGCTCCTCCTACCGGGCGGGCCGCCTGTACGCCCAGGCCATGGAGCAGCGCTCCGCCACGGCCCGCCGATAGGCCCGCACCCTCGGCCCCATTTTCCGCTCACCGCGCGGATGGTTACTGCCCATGGCCCAGGAAACCGTATGCTCCTTGTGTTGAGGACCCCTCCCCGAGGGCGCGACGGTTAAGGAAGGCTGAGCCGGTGGTTGACAAGTACAGTGCTGAGGACCTGCAGAATGCCGGTCGGCTGAAGCAGATGCGAATGGTCGCCAGCCTGGTCAATCAGGGCAACAAGAGGGCGCTGCCTATCACCATCGGGTCGGGCGTCGGGATCATCGCGGTGTGCGTGGTGGTCGGCCTGCTCACCGGGACGGCGGCGTTCCTGATCCCGCTGGGCGTGCTGGTCGGCCTGGTCGCGGTCATGATCTTGTTCAGCCGGTTCGCGCAGGCGGCTCAGTTCCAGGCGATCGAGGGCCAGCCGGGTGCCGCGGCGGCGGTGCTGCAGCAGATGCGCGGCGACTGGACGGTAACCCCGGCCGTCAACGGCAACAGGAACCTGGACGTCGTGCACCGCACGGTAGGCCGTCCCGGCGTCGTCCTGGTGGGCGAGGGCGACCCGCGCCGGGTGGCGGCCCTGATCGCGACCGAGCGAAAGAAGACCGAGCGGGTGGCGTTCGAGGTGCCCATCTTCGACTTCCAGGTGGGCGACGGCGAGGGCCAGATCCCGATCGGCAAGCTCCAGGGCAAGATCATGCGGCTGCCCCGCAACCTCAAGGGGCCCGCGGTCAGTGACCTGAACCACCGCCTCAAGGCCCTCCAGCCGACCCTCGCGATGCCCAAGGGCCCGCTGCCCAAGAACGCCCGCCAGCCCAAGATGCCCAGGCCGCGGGCTCGCTGAGTCCCCCCAGCGCCAGCGCATGTAAGGCCCGCCTCGGGTTCCCGCGGCGGGCCTTACATGCGGACGACGACGGTGTCGGCGGCCCGGTCGTGCAGGCCGCGCAGGTCCCGGTCGCTCAGCAGCGGCGGGACGACGAAGAACAGCAAGACGGTGCGCAGCGCCGCCCACACGAAGCCAGGGCGGCCCCCGTCAGTGCGGATGGCCCGGATGCCGAGCAGGCGCTTTCCGATGGTGAGCCCGCTCACGGCGGTCAGCAGGTACATCTCGGCGAAGCACACGAGCAGCGTCCAGTATTGCGTCGCCTGGTAAGACGAGTCATTGACCCTGGTCACTGAGTGGTGCGTCACGGCCGAGACGACCAGCTCGCAGAGCACCCAGTCGATCAGCAGGGCCAGCAGGCGGCGCCCCATGGGCGCAACTGAGCCAGATCCCACTTGTGGCAGGCCGAACCTCTTGCCGGGATATTCCGGCGTATTATCTCCCGGGTCGGTATGAGGCGAGGCAACCAGCCTCACCCCGCTTGACCGCCGCGGGTCCGGGGGAACATCAGACACAGGACTACGGTATCCGCTCGGCGCCTCCGGCCGTTCCGGCGCTGCCTACCAGGGCGCGCGGTGCGACGGGACGCACGGGGGCCACGCTGCACCTGTAACACCCGTGAAACATCAGGGACACTAGCCAGAAATTGCGGACGACTACCGTCCAAACCGCACGCAGCCGTGATAACCAGCAAAACCTACATATGCGCGCCCTGCACAGGGAGGGTTGATGTCGTTCAGCACTGCTGAAGAAGTCCTCAGCTTTATCGACGCTGAGAATGTGAAGTTCGTGGACGTCAGGTTCGTTGACCTGCCGGGCACGGTCCAGCACTTCACCATCCCCGTCGAAACCTTCGACGCCGACGTCTTCACCGAAGGCCGGATGTTCGATGGCTCGTCCATCCGGGGGTTCCAGGCGATCCACGAGTCGGACATGCTGCTCCTGCCTGACCCGACCAGCGCGGTGCTCGACCCGTTCCGCCAGCACAAGACGCTGAACCTCACGTTCTTCGTCCACGACCCGCTGACGGGTGCCCCGTATACCCGTGACCCGCGGAACGTCGCGCGCAAGGCCGAGGAGTACCTCAAGGGCACCGGCATCGCCGATACCTCGTACTTCGGCCCGGAGGCTGAGTTCTACATCTTCGACTCGGCCCGGTTCGCCACCAGCCCGAACCAGGGGTTCTACCACCTGGACTCGATCGAGGGCGCGTGGAACACGGGCCGCGACGAGGACGGCGCCAACCTGGCCTACAAGCCCGCCTACAAGGGCGGCTACTTCCCGGTCCCGCCGACCGACCACTACACCGACCTGCGCTCGGAAATGGTCAGGAGGCTGATCGAGGTCGGCATCGAGACCGAGATGCAGCACCACGAGGTGGGCACCGCCGGCCAGGCCGAGATCGACATCCGGTTCGGCCCGCTGCTGAAGCAGGCCGACAACCTGCTGCTGTACAAGTACATCATCAAGTCGACGGCGCGGGCCGCCGGCAAGACCGTGACGTTCATGCCTAAGCCGCTGTTCGGCGACAACGGGAACGGCATGCACTGCCACCAGTCGCTGTGGAAGGACGGCGCGCCGCTGTTCTACGACGAGGTTGGCTACGGCGGCCTGTCGGACGTCGGCCGCTGGTACGTGGGCGGGCTGCTCAAGCACGCCCCGTCGCTGCTGGCCTTCACCAACCCGACGGTGAACTCCTACCACCGCCTGGTCCCGGGCTTCGAGGCCCCGGTCAACCTGGTCTACTCCAACCGGAACCGCTCGGCCTGCTGCCGCATCCCGATCACCGGCTCCAACCCGAAGGCCAAGCGCATCGAGTTCCGGGTGCCTGACCCGTCGGCCAACCCGTACCTCGCCTTCGCGTCGATGCTGATGGCCGGCCTTGACGGCATCAAGAACAAGATTGAGCCGCCAGAGCCGGTCGACAAGGACCTGTACGAGCTGCCGCCGGACGAGGCCGCCGCCATCCCCACCGTCCCCGGGTCCCTGGAGGCCGTGCTCGACAACCTCGAGGCCGACCACTCCTACCTGACTGAGGGCGGCGTCTTCACCGAGGACCTGATCGACACCTGGATCGACTACAAGCGCACCAAGGAGCTTGACCCGATCCGGCTGCGCCCGACTCCGCACGAGTTCGAGCTGTACTTCGACTGCTGAGCGGCTTATCACGGCTGGCCAGGTGGCGGGTCACGTGCCCGCCACCTGGGTCCGCAGGCAGTCCGCAGGAGGCACGAACCGGGAGTCGATGACCGCGTCCACGATGGCCTTCGTGGACTCGTCACGGTCAGGCCAGAGGTGACCGTACGTGTCCAGCGTTGTCTTGGCCGACCCGTGCCGCAGCCGGGCCTGGACGGTCTTCACGTCGGCCCTGTTCGCGATCAGCAGCGACGCGAAGAAATGCCGCACGTCGTGGTGCCGGAAGCCTGCGGGCAGTCCCGGCTCCTACGAGCTGGCCCCGGCGGGGCCGACGACATCCAGGCCATCGCCGTAAAATGGGCCGGAAGGGACTCCCCGTTCCGGACCGGGAACGCCCCGGGCCCGTGGTGATCCATCACAGGGCAGCAGGGCGGCCTGGCCGCCATCACAAGGCAACGGGACCCGCACGACGGCCCTCTATGAGACACGCCGGAGATGCCCGTCGGGGCCGCAAAAGTCCAGGTACCACACGAACGCCATGACCATACGAACGCCGCTCCTCTCGGCCTTGACACGCGCCACTGACACCAAGGAAGTTGACGAGACCCCCGGCTACCCCCCCGGGCAGCCCTGGGACACGCCAGGGCGACGGCGCTCGACCAGCGAGAGAGCCCTAGTGGAAGCCAGGGCGCTGACCCGGGCCTACGACGGCTCGAGTGGTTTGGACAGGGCGGCCGCCGACGCGAGGATCTCCTCCTCTGGTGTCGGCTTTAGGCTGCGGATCGGCAGGAATGCATACAGTTGCTCCCAGGCCGGCCGGACGCCGTCGCCTGCATCGTTGCCCACGAGGAGTCCCTGCTCGAGAAGGACGTTGACGTCGCGGGTCAGGGTCTTCGGGTGCTTCCCCGCGTAGGCCGCGGCGATGTCCGGGCTGATGCGGCTCAGGCCCTCGACGGGAGTGAAGAAGTCCGGACCCGCTCCCGGGATGGCGAGCAGCAGCGACCGGCGGCGATTGTCAGTCGCCTCCTGAACGCCTAGCCTGATGCCGCCGACCAGGTTAAGCCACGCCAGGCCGAGCTGGTGCTGCTGGATGAACCCGACCTGCCCGTGCAACTCCTCAAGGAATCCCTGGACCGCGTAGGAAACGAACCGCCACACGGGGTAGGCGTCGCCCCGGCTGGTTTCCCTCAGGACCTGGTAGTAGCGAGCGCGGGTCTTGTTGTAGTAGTTCGACAGCAGATGGCAGGCCGGGGTCGGGAACCCGGCCGCGAGGAGCAGCTGGAACTCGATGAGCCGGGCAGTGCGCCCGTTGCCGTCCCCGAAGGGACGTATCCAGGCCAGGTAGAGGTGCGCGAGAACGGCGCGGACAAGCCCGGTGATCCGCTGCCATTCAGGCCCTTCGTCGCTCGCGTCCTGCAGCAACTGCTCGAGCCAGTCGCACAGCTGCGCCAGGAGGTACTCACAGTCGCCGGCGGGAGGCCCGGCGTAGACGGAGCCGACGGCGACCCCGCGGGTACGGACCTCGCCGGGAGCGATGTCCTCGTCGATCGGCTGCCCTTCCAAGACCATGCGATTGAACTGCTTGATCCTCTCCGGGGTCAGCCGCAGGTCGCGGCCATCACGGACTTCCCGGGTGACCATCTCGCAGGCTTCCCGGATGTTGTCGAAGTCCTTTGCCTTGTACTCCTGCGTGGGCGGCAGGCTGAGGCTGCCGTGGACTTGCGCCATCGCCTGGTCCTCGGTGAGGGTGTTGCCCTCGATCTGGGCGCTGGCGAGCGCCCCCTTCACCAGGCAGAGCTGGTGAAGGTGCGCGGAGACCGCAGCCGGCAGGGCGACGTTGGCAATGTGGTCGCTTTTGGACAGCACCTCGCCGAGGCGCACCCAGTCCATGGGGTCAAGCCTCGTCATGTTGAAGGTGAAGCTGATCCACGGGTGCGTCTTGTGGTAGGGACGGGAATCGTCACCAAATCTCGGCGCCATGCACCCTCCATGAGCTGTGCATATGCGATTGACCGCATGTTTCTGTCCATGCGTCTGTCCGCATAGTTGTCCCAACGTAGGACAAGGCCGGCCTGCGCGCAAGCCCAATCTTGCAGCCGTCACGCGACGCGAGTGCGTGCGCCCTTGAAGGCGTGACCGATTGACCAACCCGGGGAAACGCCCCGCGGCGGCCAATCCTTGGAACCGCCCCTGCGGGCGCCACCGGGGGAACTCATGGCCGGGGGAACCCCGACGACCTCATGGGACACTTCCCGGGACACTCAGGGCAACGGGAAACGCCCGCCGCAGGCTGCCTCATTGAAGCCAAGGTGCCCCCACGGCACGGACCCATCGAGGTGTCCCCAAGGCGCACCCCCAGGGCAACACCCCGGAAATCCGGGACCCCATGCAACCCCCCGGCGCGGCAGCCGTCACCCTCATGGACGACGGGCGGAAGTGGTGACCTCATGGACGGCACCGAGCGCAAGAGGCTTCGGCCTTCCCGTGGCTAGCTAGGCTGCGTCCCGCGATCCTGCAGCACGGAGGGAGGCTCCCGCCGGTAGTTGCTCGGGATGTCCAGCACGCTCAGGCCCGTCTCTAGCGCCTCCCGCTCCGCGACGGTCGGCACCGTGGAGATGAAGTGCTGCCCGTCGATCATCGCGCGCATTTCCCGGGCGCGGTTCGCGCTGCCTCCCGGGCCTTCATCGACCTTGAGCACCACGTAGTCAGTCGGGCCGTCAGACGTCAGCTCCCTCTTGGCACGGTCCATCTCAAGCGGGTCGGTGAACAGCGTCACCGTCCACGTGGTGACGCCACCGGGTGACCAGCCGGACAGGGTACGGCGCCGGTCAAGCGCGACCTGCTCGGCCTGCGCCCTCTCGTTCTCGGCGCGGGCCGTGGCCGCTTCGGCCTCGGCGAGCTGCCGCGCCCTCCAGTCCCGCAGCGCTCCCGGTGAGCGGATCAGCGCGGCGACGGCGATGATGATCGTGGAGACGCCCGCGAGCATCGACCCGATGTTTCCCCAGTGCATGCCGCACAGGATGCCACGTGGGCGCTCCCCCCGCCGTGAATACGCGAGGCCCCGGCCGGTGCACCCGATCAGCTGCATTGTGCAGCATTTGCTTGTGAGGTCCGCGAGATCCAAGAGACTCCCGATATCCGGCTTGCGGCGTTTCGGCTACAGCGAGGTAAATCGGGTCAACCGTGACCCCTCCTGCCGCGTCCAATCCTTAGTTAGCCGGGACCTGCGCAAGGGGTTGCGCGTCCCGTTTCCTGCACGCTAGCGAGGGGGAGCCTTCACCATGTCCGACCAGTGGCAGCCGCGATATGACCCGAGAGCCCACGAGGACCGTCTTAACGCCGGCACCCCGCCGCAGGGCTACCCGCCCCAGCAGCCTCCGTGGCCTCCGCAGGGGCAGCACCCCGGGCAGCCCCCGTCCGGGCAGTGGCCTCCGCAGCCGCAGCGGCCTCCCTACGAGGAGTTCCGCACGCCTCAGCCCGGCTACCCGCCGCAGCAGCCGCCCGGCCCGGTTCACCACGGTATCCAGCGGCCCCCGCGCAGGCCCGCGAGCACGGGCCGCAAGGTGGCCTTGTGGGTGGTCGGCTCGCTCGCGGCACTCCTGGTGATCGGCGTCATCGCGTCTGCCGCGTCCAGCCCGAAGGCATCCCCGGCCGCCGCGGGCTCTCCCGTGACAAGTGCCCCGGCCTCGCACGCTCCCTCCGCAAGCGCCCACCCGAAGGCGAGCGCCGCAGCCGCGAAGGCCAGCAAGCCGAAGGCCACGACCGCAGCAGCACCCTCAGGGCCGACCGTCACCTACGTGGTGACCGGGAGCACCGCCGACGTGACCTACGGCCCGGCAGGATCGGACTCCCAGGGCAGCGTTCCCATGCACGTCTCGGCGGCCATCCCGTCCGCCGCCCCGGCCTACTACGCGATCTCCGCGCAGCTCCAGGGGTCGGGCAGCGTCTCCTGTGAGATCCTGGTGAACGGCAACGTCGTGTCGCATGCCACCGCGAACGGTAGCTATAATATTGCTCAGTGTGAGATCGTCCAGGACCCGCTAACTGGCGGATGGGACGACGCGAACAGCTGACCGGGCTGCGCACGCGAGCGCGCCCTAGCCGCCTTCCCCTCCGGGGCCTAGGTGCTGGACTCGCATGATGAGGACGACGTCGCGCAGGTACCACTCCTGGTACCAGATGATGAGGGAGCCTTCCGCGTGCTCCTTGAGGCGCGACCCGGCTTCCTGCCCGTCGTCCGGGGCGCCGATCCGGGCGACGGCCACGGCGTCGGTGACTCGCCTCGCCGCGGCCTCAACGTCGGCGACCTGTCCCGGGGTGAGGCCGCCGATGACATGCTCGGCGTCCGGCGAGTACTGCCATCGCCAGTCGCTCACGCCCCGGCGTCCGCCGCGACCTGGAGGATCTGCCCGATCTCCGATGAGATGGCGTGGGCCTCTTCCAGGGTGGCGGCTCCCGCCGAGCGCCGCTCGCAGTCGGCGAGCTGGGCGGCCAGGGCAGGCCAGCGGCGGACGGCGACCCACATCCACCACTTCTCCAGGACAAGGCGGGGCGGCATGAGGCTGTACTCGTCCCGGCCCTTAGCCATGGCGGCGTCCCAGTCTGCCTCGAACCCGGCAAGCGCCGCCTGGTCCAGCGCCGCGACGGCCGAGTGGATGGCTGCCGGGGACTTCTCCGGCTGCGGCAGGACCGGCTCCGCACCCTCAGGGATCGTGACCGTCATGGGCCTATCGTAACCGGGGACCGGCCGGGCTGACCGTGGCCAGCCTCATCATTCCGGCAGGTGAATCCCGCGCCGTGCCAGCACCTCGGCCAGCGTCGGGCCGACGAGAGGCCGCCTCCCGGCCGTGATCTCCTCGGCCACCTCGTTCATCCGCCGCCAGTCATCCGGGTGCTCCGTGATCCGGATGGCGATGTGCCACCAGCTCCTCAGGTGGGCGTCCAGCTTGGCTAGGTCCAGGACGTCGGCCTGGGTGATCGCCTCTAGCTGCTGGTCGAACGCGGCGGCGTTCTCGGCCGGGAGCACCGCGCGGACCGCGGTGAAGGTCCGCTCGACGCGGGTAGCGGGCTGTTCCTGGCTGTTGCCGGTCATGTGACGGTGAACCTCCGTGTACGGCCGGGGCCTGGCGCCCTGGGCTTACTGGGCCGCGGCAGGCAGGGCACGGGACTAGGGCCGGCCGACGCGTCGCCGGTCCCGGCCGCGCGGGAAGCGCTCGAGCTGGCCGTCGCGGCACGCGCGGAAGCCGGGAGCGGTACCGATGGCGGCCTGTTCTCCTGTGGTGGCGTCCGGCTCGCCGGGTACGCGGCCACGCTGGCGTTGCGCGAGGGCAGCCTCACCGGTGTCCTGGTGGCGCTGGCCAGCGCCGAGGACGCGGTGCGGGACGGCGAGCAGGCCCCCTATGCGTCGGACCCAGGTCCGGATCGTGGCCGCGCTGGCGCTGCTGGCCTCGGGTGACGCCGACCAGGCGGCTGAGCAGCTCGCCCCGGTCCTTGGCCTGCCGTCGGAGCTGCGCCTCGCCACGTTCACCGGCCGCCTGTCCCAGTGCGCGGCGCTCGCCTCGGCGGCAACCTACAGGGGCAGCCCCGTGGCGCGGGGGATCGCCGAGGACGTCGCCGGGTACCTCGGCAGCGACCCCGTCGCAATGCACCATCCCCTGGCCATCGCCGCCGGCACCGTGCAGTGAGCCGCGTCGCCGATCACTGGTGGTGGCGTCCCGGCTGGAGCACGGGCCACAGGTTCTACACGGTGCACGCGACGTTCGGCGGTGCTCCCGAGGTCCAGGTGCTCGCGGCCGAGGCCGCACGCGGCTTGCCGGGCTGCCAGGGCTGGACCTTGTGCCGTCGGAGTGGCTGCACCTGACGGTGCAGGGCGTCGGCTTCGCCGACGAGGTGAGCGACGCCGACGTCGGGGCGATCACCGCTGCGGCGGCCGGCGGCTCGCCGGCGTCGGCCCGGTGACGATCACGATCGGGCCGCCGGTCGTGGCCAGCGAGGGCATCACCTGCTGGGCATCGCCGCCCCGCGCACTCGACGTCGTGCGGGACGCGGTGCGGGCCGGGATCGCCGACGTGTGGGGACCGCAGCGGGTACCCGAGGCGGCCGACTGGTCGGCGCATGTGAGCGTGGCCTATGCCTCGGCTGACGGGCCGGGCAAGCCGTACGAGACCGCGCTGCAGGGCCTCGGCACCGCGCAGGCCACTGTGCGCGCGGTCGACGTGATCAGGCTCGGCCGCGATCGGCACGTGTACGAGTGGGAGACCATCACGCGACTGCCCCTCGGCGGCGCTGCGGGCTAGCATGGGCCTCAGCCTGCCAACGCGACCAGAACGCCCCCTCCGGTACGGACCAGCGGGGGCGTTTACATGCTTGGTTGGGAGACGCTACTGGGCGGGAGGCCTACCTAGGCAGCCTGTCGAGGTACGCGTCAATGTTGTCCAGGCTCTCCACTGGAGGCAGCACCTCGCTGCCGTCCTTGTTCAGCGAGAAGTGCAGGTGGGTCACGAGCATGTGGCCCTTGGCTGCAGCCTTCCGCGCGACGTCAGCCTGGCGAATCCCGAACGGTGTCGGGTCGTCCACGGTACCTCCATTGATGCGCTGTATCAGTAGGTTCGCCCCTCGCAACACTGGAAGCGCCCTGCATCATCCCCTGCCAGGAGATGACAAAGAGCGCTGCCCGCTTCGGTGCGACACGTCGAAAACTGTTTCCGTCCGCCGTTCCAGCGGGGCTGTTCCGAGTTGCCCCCGGTTCTCCGGGGGCCTCGCTTTATTGGTAGCGTTCCAGCTGTCACGAGTGCCAGCGTCAAGCCCCGGCTTGCTGGCCGGCAACCCTCTTTCCGCGGTGGGGTGCTCCGGGTGATGACATGGCCGTTCCCGACCGGGGGACGGCAAGCACGGATCCGGCCATTCCGGGTCCCTCAAGACCCCGGAGGTCTGGGTGGGATCGTCCCCGCTTGCCCTGTCCCTGCCCGGTGCGACTGATCAGCTGCCCGTCGGCCAGCGCGCCACCACCATCTCGCCGCTGGCTGACGTCGTCGGCGCCGATAAGGTCGTCCCGCTGGTCAGCGGGCAGCTGGCCCGGTACGCGAACCTCGACTACGCGGCGAGCGCGCCTGCCTTGCGCGCGGTGGCTGACCTGGTCGCCGAGGTGCTCCCCGTGTACTCCAGCGTGCACCGCGGGGCGGGCTACAACTCGCAGGTGTGCACCGCGGCCTACGAGGCGGCCCGGCGGGACGTGGGCGCGTTCGCCGGCGCCGGCGCCGGCGACGTGGTGATCTTCACCAGGAACACGACCGACGCGCTTAACCTGCTGGCCCGGGCGGCGACCGGACCTGTCGTCCACCTGGACCTGGAGCACCACGCCAACTTCCTGCCCTGGATGGGCCGCGGCGGCCGGGTCATCGCGGTCCAGCCGACGCTGACCGGGACACTGACCGCGGTAGCCGATGCCCTGACCTCCGCGCCCGCCGCGCTGCTGACGGTGACCGGGGCCTCGAACGTCACCGGAGAATGCCCGCCGGTCGGACTGCTCGCCGACCTGGCCCACGCGCATGGCGCGAGGATCGCCGTCGATGGCGCGCAGCTCGTGCCGCACCGGCGGGTCGACATCGGCGCACTTGGCCTGGACTACCTCGCGTTTTCCGGGCACAAGATGTACGCGCCGTTCGGATCGGGGGCACTGATCGGGCGGCGCGACTGGCTGGACGCCGCGGAGCCGTACCTGGCGGGCGGCGGAGCGGTCCGCTCGGTGACGACCGAGTCGGTGACCTGGGCGGACGCCCCGGCCCGGCATGAGGCGGGTACGCCGAACGTGGTGGGGGCCATCGCCCTGGCGGCCGCGTGCCGGTGCATCGCCGCACTGCCGCGGGACCAGGCCAGCGATCATGAGTCGGCGCTGCTGACACGGCTGTCGGAGGGGCTGGCCTCGACGGGCGCACGGGTGCTGCGGGCCTGGGATGACGCCGACTGCCTTGACCGGGTGGCCGTCGCCTCCTTCACGGTCCCCGGCTACCCGGCGGCCCTGGTCGCCTCGTACCTGTCGGCTGAGCATGGCATTGGCGTGCGGGACGGGAAGTTCTGCGCGCATCCGCTGCTGGCCCGGCTGGATCCCGAGGGCGACGGAACCGCGGTGCGGGCCAGCCTCGGCCTCGGTAGCCGCAGCCAGGACGTGGACCGGCTGATCGGCGCGCTTGACCTGCTCCTGCGCCGGGGGCCGTCGTGGACCTACGGCCCGGACCACCGTCCGCAGCCCGACCCTCGCCCGCTGCCCGGGTGGACGGTGGCCTCGATGGCCGGCTCCGCCCCTGGGGACGGCCGCTCGCCCTGCGCCCGCTGAGCTGCCTGCCAGCTGCCCCGGCGAGTTCGTAGACCGCGCCGGGGCGGTCCCCCGCGCCCGCCCGCGGCGGCGATGCCGTGTCGGCGGAATACGGGTACTGTGCGCCTATGAGCGAGCGTGAGGACTGGCGGTGGATGGAACTCGCGATCGACCTCGCCTGGCAATGCCCCCCGTCGGAGGGGGCCTACAGCGTCGGCTCGGTCATCGTCGGGGCCGACGGCACCGAGCTGGCCCGCGGGTTCTCCCGGGAGGCCGGTGACCCGCACGTGCACGCGGAGGAGGCGGCGCTCGGCAAGCTCACCCCCGGCGATCCCCGGCTGGCCGGCGCGACCGCCTACAGCACCCTCGAGCCATGCTCGTGGCGCAAGTCCCGGCCGCGCAGCTGCACGGAGCTGATCCTCGCGACCCGGGCGGCCGGTTCCGCGGGGCCTGCGGGGCAGCTCCCCGGGATTGGCCGCGTGGTCATCGCCTGGCGGGAACCGAGCCTTTTCGTGGCGGACTGCCAGGGAGCCGAGCTGCTCGAGCGGGCGGGCCTCGAGGTCGTGGAACTGCCCGAGCTCGCCAGCCTCGCGAAGGGACCCAACCTTCACCTGGGGGTATGAACCTGCCCCGCCGACCGGCACGTAACCAAACCGTTCCAAACTCGTCACTATCCGCGAATTACGGCTGTGTAACATAGCTACTGACGAGTACATTGGGTATATATCACCGCGCTGGGGGGGTTGCGCGTGGGGCCTGGTGACCGAACGACCCGGTGATTAAGGGGACAGGGGCATGGAATCGACGACCTTTACAGCGCTAGCCGAGCGGGCTGGCCGCTGGTGGACTGTCCGGATCCCTCAGATCGAAGGCCTGGCGGTCCAGGTACGAAGCCTGGAACAGGCGGAGATGATGGCGCGCCGACACATCTGCGACGCGCTGAACCTCCCGCCGGAGGCGGTAAGGGTCGACCTGCGCACCGAGGCCTCGATGCTGCCCGCGGTGGCGCAGGCGCTGCAGGCCAGGCAGCAGGCAATGCGGGCCGCGGAGACCGCCGCCCGGGCCACGTTCGCCGCCCTTGAGGCCCTCGTCGCCGACGGGTCGACGTTCCAGGAGGCCGCCATCGTGCTTGGCCTGTCGCCCGAGGAGATCACCGAGTTCACGTCCCGCCTGCAAGCGCGCGGTTCCCGCCAGCGCACTACCCCCACTGGCCCTGGCGGCCCTGGCATCCCGCACGGCCCTAGCGCCCCACATGGCCCCGCTGCCTCCGGGACCTCCAGTGTGCCTGGCGGTTCAGCCGCGCCCGCCGGCCCTCGAGCCCGCGGCGACACGGGGGCCAGCAACGGGCCTCCCACCGGCCCGACTGGCCTGCCGCAGCGCACCCGCTCGTCCGGGGGCCAGCCGGTTCACCCTTAAGGAGTCCCGTCCGCAGCTCGGGCGCGTGCAAGCAGACAATTGCGTTGCGGATCGCGCTCACATCCGTAAGGTAAGCAGTGCTGTGAGCGAGTACGAGGTCATTGAGCGGATTGACGCCTTCTGCGATGCCATACCCCGCCAGCGCGCGAGCGCTGAGGCGCTGGGGCCACTCGTCCTTTTCGTCCTGAACGGGCCGGGCTGGCCGTACTACGCCAGGCCCCGCCGTGGCCGCCAGCCAGCCGATTCGCCCGCGATCAGCGCCGCCGACGTGCGCAGGGTTCGTGCCCGGCAGCGGGAGCTGCTGATCCCCGAGTGCTTTGAGTGGATCGAGCAGGCCGCACCGGACATGGCCGCCGCCGCTGGCGCGGCCGGCCTTGACGTACACGAGCACCCGCTGATGATGCTCACCAGCCTGCTGCCGCCCCCGGCCCTGCCCCCGCGCATCAGCGTCCGGATCCTCTCCCCCGACGATCCCGACCTGATCTTGGCCTGGGCCGCGCCTGGCGTCGCGTTCGGCCACCCCGGCACAGCGATCGGCAGCGCGGGCGTGATCGAGCGGGACAAGGTCGCCGCCAACCACGACTCCAGCATCGTCGGGCTGGTTCGCGAGCGCCTCGAGTCCGGCCAGTCCGTGCTCGCCGCCGCGGCGGGCCCGAACGGCCCGCTGGCGGCGGGAAGCTACCAGCTCGCCGACGGGGTCGCCGAGATCACCGGTCTTGGCGTGCTGCCGACCAGCCGCCGGCGAGGTCTCGGTGCCGCCGTCACCGCGCTGCTGGCCGCCGACGCGATCGACCGCGGCGCGGGCATCGTGTTCCTGTCGGCCACCGGCGAGGAAGTCGCCCGGATGTACCAGCGGCTCGGCTTCCGCCGCATCGGCACCGCGATGTTCGCCAGCCCCCCGGAGGCGTAACGCCGCGGCGACGCCGACCCGGGCGCGGGCGAGGGCCGCGGGGGTCAGGCCGGAGAGGGCAACGCAGTCGCGGGTGAGGTGGGCCTGGTCGGCGTACCCGGCCTGGATGGCGGCCGCAGCCAGGTCGCAGGTTCCCCGCGATGCGTCCACGCCCTGGACGAAGCGCTGGAAGCGGTAGATGCGCTGCAGCGTCTTGGGGCCATAGCCCACCGCGTCGTGGAAGCGGCGGCGCAGCTGGCGCCCGCCGAGGCCGGTCCGGGCGGCGACCTGCTCGACGCGGGCCGCCGGGTCACGCAGCAGGCCTGCCGCCCGCGCTACCGCCAGGTCCGGTGCTGCCTGCGAAACCAGCACGCCCGCCACCGCCACGAGCCGGCGGGCGGCGACGGCCGGATCCAGCCCGGCTGGCAGCCTTCTCACGAGCGAGCCCGAGCTGGCGGGCAGGCAATCGGCCAGCCCAGGCCGCTGGTCGCGGATCTCGCTCAGCGGCAGGCCCAGGGCCGGGCCGCCGGACGCGGGCCGGAACCGGACGCCGACGATGACCGCGGCAGGCCCGCTGCTCGCCCACACCGGGCCGGTGTCGGGGCCGGCGAGGTAGGAGCCGACTCCCTGCTCCCAGATCAGGTCGCAGCATCCGTCGGGCACGACGAGGGTGTCCCCGCTGCGGCCAGCCGGCGCGACGCTAGCCCACAGGCAGGCGATCATGCCGCGCAGCGGCTGCGGCGGTGCCCACTCGGCGTACCCCGGCGCAAGCCAGGCGCCGTCGGGCACCCACTGCCCTGCCGTACCTGACCGTGCCATGCGTCTAGCATGCCATGCCCCGCCGATGACCGTTTCGTTCAATACCAGCGTGGGCCGGGGCTGCTGGAATGAAGGGCATGAACACGCAGAAGATTCCTGATCTCGGCGCGGCCGAGTGGTTCCTGGCCCAGCACGCCCGGGTTGCCGACCGGCGCGTCTTCGAGCGGCTGTTCCGCGGCGGGCCGGCCCAGCCGGTGCGGGACGCCGTCTTGGCCTACCGGAACCCTGACGGCGGCTGCGGGCATGCCCTGGAGCCTGACTGCCGGGGCAGCGCCAGCCAGCCCGCCGCGGTGGAGATGGCGCTGCGCCTGCTTGATGTCGCCGACGCGTGGGACGACGCGGTGGCACTGACCGCGTGTGACTGGCTCGCGTCCGTCGCTCCCGCCGCGGGCGGGGCCGCGGCCGTCCAGCCGACCGTGCAGGAAGGGCCGCATGCCCCCTGGTGGGTACCCGAGGAAGGGCATCCGCCCTCCCCCATCCAGACCGGCATGCTGGCCGGCGTCCTGCACGCGCGGGAGGTCAGGCACCCCTGGCTGGAGCGAGCGACCGCCGCCATGTGGGACATGATCGAGCGGCTCGCAGAGCCGAGCGCCTACCCGCTGCTTGGCGTGTGCCGCTTCCTCGACCAGGTGCCCGACCGTGATCGGGCCCAGGCCGCCCTGGAGAAGGTACGGCCGCTGCTGCTCGACCCCGATGTGGTCGCCCTGGACCCGGAGGCGACGGGCGAGGTCCACACCCCGCTGGACTTCGCGCCGCTGCCGGGGTCGGTGGCCCGGCGGCTGTTTGATGACGCGACCATTGAGGCGCACCTGGACCACCTGGCGGGCGCGCAACGCGACGACGGGGGCTGGATGTTCAGCTGGCCCTCCTGGTCCCCGGCCGCCGAGGCCGACTGGCGCGGCTTCCTGACCGTGGACGCCTTGCGTGTCCTGCGGGCCAACGGGAGGCTGCGCCCCTGACCACGCGGCGGGCATGGCCCGGAGCCTGCGGTATCAGCCGGGCAGCCGCCATATCCGCAGGATGTTGTCGGGAAGGCAGACCGAGAACCGGCCGGCCGGAGAAGCCTGGGCCAGGATCTCCCGCATGTCTGCCTCGAAGGACTCCTGGCGGTCGCCAAACAGGTGCGGTGCGGTTGAGGACAAGGAGAACATGTAGGCCACGACGTCATCGGCTGTCCGCTCGATGACTCGCTGATCCGGCACCGTCACCGTCTGGGCGGGCAGGAACCCGGCCGCGCGGAACACCTGGTCCTCACCGCTGGGTGAGGTGTTGCGGATGATCTGCCCCGCTCGCCTGTCGTCGCCAAGATAATCGCGCCTTAGCTGGTCAAGGGCGTCCTGGGGCGGCGATGGGAACGGAAGGTCCAGCCCGTTCTCCGCCTCCGGCCCGCCGGGGTGGCGGCCAGGCGCGTCGACCTGGGCCACCGCGCCGCCCGCCGCCAGCATCGTCGCGACCGCCGCGGCCACCACGGGCCGGTCCATCCAGTGGAAGGACGCGGCGAACGTGACGGCACGGAAAGAGCCGAGGCCAGCCGGGAGGGCCTCAGCCCGGTTGCGTACCCAGGTGACGTTGCCGGCGCCCTGGCGGGCCGCCGCCCGGGCCGCGCAGGCCAGCATGTCGGGATCGGGATCGAGGCCGACCACCGACTCGAACAGCGGCGCGAGCCGCAACGTCACCGTCCCCGGGCCGCAGCCGACGTCGAGCAGCCGTCCGCGCCCGTCCAGCAGCCCCAGGCTGCGAGCAAAGACGCCGGCCAGGTCGGGGGCGTAGGGCAGCCGGCCCTGCTCGTAGTACCTGGCGACCCCGCCGAAAAGGGACTCATCCCAGCTCCAGGTCTCCCAGCCGCCGGATGTCTTGTCCACGAGGCGAATATATCGCGCCGGTGATGTCGAAACCGGGGGATGCTCTTCGTGTAGGGGGTGAGAGGCTGGCAGGGGCCAGCCGCCCGATCGAGGGGTAACGATGAAGTACTACCTGCTCGCCATGCACCAGCCCGTCGGTGATCCGCCGCCACCTGAGGTGCTTGACCCCGTCATGCGGGACCTGGCCGCGGTGCGGGAGGAGATGAGAGCGGCCGGTGCCTGGGTCTTCAGCGGCGGGCTGCATGGCCCGGAGGCATCCACCGTGGTGCGGATGCGCGAGGGCGAGCTGCTGACCACCGACGGCCCGTACGCCGAGGGCAAGGAGCACCTCGGGGGGTTCACCATCATCAAGGCCGCCGACCTGGACGCCGCCCTTGGCTGGGCCGGCAAGCTGGCGGCGGCCGTACGGCTGCTGCCCATCGAGGTCCGCCCGTTCCAGGGTGACGCTGACAGCTGACAGCGCCATGCCCGAGATGCCGCCCGCCGATATCGCCGCCATCTTCCGGCAGGAGTACGGGCGGGCGGTCGCCGTCCTGATCCGCCGCTTCGGCGACATTGACCTCGCCGAGGAGGTGGTTCAGGACGCCTTCACCACGGCCGTCGACCGCTGGCCACGCACGGGGGCGCCACCGAGCCCAGCCGGCTGGATCATCACCACCGCGAGCAACCGGGCGGTGGATCGCCTGCGCAGGGAGGCCGTCCGCGAGGACCGGCAGGCGCAGGCGGCGCAGCTGCGCCCGGCCGGAGGTTCCTGGGCGCAGGAGGGGCCTGTGCATGACGAGCGGCTTCGCCTGATCTTCACCTGCTGCCATCCGGCGCTGGCGGCTGAGGCTCAGGTCGCGCTGACCCTGCGGCTGCTTGGCGGCCTGTCAACCGCCGAGATTGCCCGTGCCTTCCTGGTGCCGGAGGCAACCATGGCCCAGCGGCTAGTGCGGGCCAAGCGCAAGATCCGTGACGCGCGCATCCCTTACCGGGTGCCGCACGACGCCGACCTGCCCGACCGCTGCCGCACCGTGCTGGCCGTCGTGTACCTGATCTTCAACGAGGGCCATACCGCAAGCTCCGGCCAGGCGCTGGCCCGGGCCGACCTCACCGCCGAGGCGATCCGGCTGGGCCGGCTGCTGGCCACGCTGATGCCAGACGAGCCGGAGGTACGGGGCCTGCTCGCCCTGATGCTGCTGGCCGAGGCCCGCCGCCCGGCTCGCCTGGACCACGACGGGAACCTGGTGCTGCTGGCCGACCAGGACCGCAGCCGGTGGGACCGCGGCCTCATCGCCGAGGGCCAGGCGCTGGTGCGCCGCTGCCTGCGCGAGGACCGCCCCGGCCCCTACCAGGTCCAGGCCGCCATCAACGCCGTGCACAGCGACGCGGCGACCGCGTCCGCCACCGACTGGCGGCAGATCCTCGCGCTGTATGACCAGCTGATGATCATCGCCCCAACACCGGTGGTCGCACTCAACCGGGCCGTCGCGGTCGCCGAGGTGGACGGGGCCGAGGCCGCGCTGGCCCTGGTCGACGCCCTGGGCCTGAGCGGCTACCACGTCTACTACGCGATCCGGGCCGCCCTGCTTGACCGGCTCGGCCGCCGTGACGAGGCCGCTGACGCCTACGACCTGGCCGCCGCCAGCACGCAGAACGCCGCCGAGCGCGCCTACCTGCGCCGCGCCCACGCGGGGCGGATGGGACGCCAGCGGGATGGGTAGCGTCCGCTGTATGCCTGTTCTTGTCGGCACGTCGGGATGGCAGTACCGGCACTGGCGCGACGCGTTCTACCCCGTGGGAGTTCCCCAGCGGCAGTGGCTGGAGTACTACGCCAGCCGGTTCGCCACCGTCGAGAACAACGGCGCGTTCTACCGGCTGCCCGCGCCGGGCACCCCGGTGGACTGGCGGGCCCGGACCCCGGAGAGCTTCACGATGGCGGTGAAGGCCAGCCGCTACCTCACCCATGTCAGGCGGCTGCGTGATGCGGCCGAGCCGGTCGCCCGGATGCTGGGCGTGCTGCGCGGCCTGGGCGGCAGGCTCGGCCCCGTGCTCCTGCAGCTGCCGCCTGGCTTCAGGGCCGACGCGCCGCTGCTCGACGACTGCCTGGCCCAGTTCCCGCCGGATATCCGGGTCGCGGTCGAGCCCAGGGACCCGTCGTGGTGGTGCGATCGCGTCTGCGAGGTGCTTGCCGCCCGCAACGCCGCGCTGTGCTGGGCCGACCGGACCGGTCCGGTGACGCCGCTGTGGCGCACGGCCGACTGGGGGTACCTGCGGCTGCATGAGGGCACGGCCAGTTCCTGGCCGCGCTACACCGGCAAGGCGCTGGGCGGGTGGGCCGACCGGATCGCCAGCACCTGGGAGCCAGGCGCCACGGTGTACGCCTACTTCAACAATGACCAGAACGCCGCCGCGATCGCCGACGCGACCGCCCTGGCCCGGCTGGCCGGACCGCCCACGGCGCCCTGACCCGGGGCATTAGTCGAAGAACAAGCGCTCCATGACCGCCCGGGCGTGCCTCGCGGTGCGACGGTAGTCCTCCTCCAGCGCCTGGGCCGGCTCGACCGTCTCCACATTGCCCGCGCCGGCCTTGCCGCTGCCGTCCCTGACCGTGCCGGCGGGACGATAGCCAAGCAGGCGGGCGATGGCCGTCAGCTCAGCGTGCCGCGAGGGCAGCGAGTCGTCGGCACGGCCGCGCACCAGCATGATGGCGTTGCGGATGCGGGCCGCGAACTGCCAGGACTCGGTCAGCGACGCGCTGTCGGCCGGGTCCACCAGGCCTGCGCCGACCGCCGCGTCCAGGGCCTGGAGGGTCTTGGTCGTACGCAGGCCCGGTACCGAGGCGCCCTGCTTGAGCTGCAGCAGCTGGACGGTCCACTCGACGTCGGACAGGCCACCGGGCCCGAGCTTGAGGTGCCGGGCACGCTCGACGCCACGCGGTATCCGCTCGGCCTCGACGCGGGCCTTGATCCGGCGGATCTCTCGCGCGGCCTGGTCGCTCAGCCCGGACGCCGGGTAGCGGAAGGAATCGGCGAGGGCGATGAAGTCAGCGCCCAGCGACGCGTCGCCCACGGTGAACTCGGCTCGCAGCAGGGCCTGGTACTCCCACGGGGCGCTGCGCCCGGCGTAGTACTTGCGGCACGCGGCAAGGCTGCGCACCAGCGGCCCCTGGCGGCCCTCGGGGCGCAGGCTCGCGTCCAGCATCAACGGCGGGTCAGGGGCGGGCATCTCCAGCAGCCGCCGCATCTCGACCGCGACGGTCTGGGCCGCGTCCGAGGCCTGCCGCTCGCCGGCCGCGTCGAGGCCGGGGTGCGCGTCATGGACGAAGATCACGTCGGCGTCGCTGCCGTAGCCGGTCTCGTGCCCGCCATACCGGCCCATCGCGATCACGGCGAACCTGGTCGGCAGCTTCTTGCCCAGGCCCTTCTCGACGCCCGCCACCGCGACCGCGAGGGCGGCCTCCAGGGCCGCGTCGGTGACGGCGGTCAGCGCCTCCCCCACCTCGCTCAGGCTGGTCATCTCGAGCACGTCGGCCGCCGCGATCCGCAGCAGCTCCCGGCGCCGGATCGACCGGATCGCGGCCGCCGCCACCTCCGGGTCGCTCTCGTGCCGGGTGGCGGCGGCCATCATCTCGGTGCGGATCGTGGCATAGGGCCTGGGCACGAGCTCGTCGTCGTCGGCGAAGATGGCGACGGCATCGGGGGCACGCAGCAGCAGGCCGGTCGCGTACCGGCTGGAGGCAAGCACGCAGGCCATGCGCTGCGCCGCCTTGGTCTCATCGCGCAACAGCCGCAGGTACCAGGGTGACTCCCCCAGCGCCTCGCTGACCTGGCGGAATCCCAGCAGCCCCGCGTCCGGCTCGGCGGCGTCGGCGAACCAGCCGAGCAGCACGGGCAGCAGGGTCCGCTGGATCGCGGCCCGCCGCCGCACCCCGGTGGTGAGCGCCTCGATGTGCCGCAGCGCCCCGGCGGGGTCGGCGTAGCCGAGGGCCTCTAGGCGGGCCTTGGCCGCCTCCGGGGTCAGCCGGGCCGCCTCGGTGGGCAACCGGGCGACCGCGTCAAGCAGCGGCCGGTAGAAGAGCTTCTCGTGCAGGCGGCGGACGCGCATCGCGTGCTTGCGCCAGGCCTCGTCGAACGCCGCGGCCGGATCCCCGCGGCCCGACGGCGGCACACTTGTTGCTGTTAGCATGGCTCGCCCGAGCCGGCGCAGGACGGCGGGATCGTCGGGGAGGGTGTGGGTCCTGCGCAGGTGGTAGAGCTGGAGCAGGTGCTCGGTCTGGCGCAGGAAGCGATAGGCGGCCGCGAGGTCGTCGGCGTCCTCGCGGCCCACATAGCCGCCAGCGGCCAGCGCCCCGAGGGCGGGCAGCGTGCCGGGCGCGCGGACCCGCACGTCGGCGCGGCCGTGGACGAGCTGCAGGAGCTGGACGGCGAACTCGATGTCGCGCAGCCCGCCGGGACCCAGCTTGAGCTCGCGGCCGGCGGTGTTCCTTGGCAGCGTGGACTCCACCCGGCGGCGCATGGCCTGCACGTCCTGGACGAAGTTGTCGCGCTGGGATGCCTGCCAGACCAGCGGGGTAACGGCCTCGGCGTAGGCCCGGCCCAAGCCGATGTCGCCGGCCGCCGGGCGGGCCTTAAGCAGCGCCTGGAACTCCCAGGTCTTGGCCCAGCGATCGTAGTAGGCCAAGTGGCTGGCCAGGGTGCGAACGAGAGGGCCGTTGCGACCCTCGGGGCGAAGGTTCGGGTCGACGGGGAAGATCGTCCCCTCGGGGGTGAACTGCCCGCAGACGCCGAGCATCCGGCTGGCCAGCTGGGTGGCGGCCTTCAGCCCGGCCTGGTCGGTGTCGTCGCTGGCGACGAGGACGACATCCACGTCGCTCGCGTAGTTCAGCTCTTGTGCACCGCTCTTGCCCATGGCGATGACGGCCAGGCGCGGGAATGGGGTGCCAGCTGGCAGCTCGCTCCTCGCGACCGCCAGGGCGGCCTCCAGGACAGCATCGGCCAGGTCAGCCAGCTCCTCGGCGACCTGATCGAGGGGGGCGGCGCCGGTGAGGTCCCCGGCGGCCAGGTGCAGCAGGCGGCGGTGGTAGGCCGCCGCCAGGGCGGCCGGGTGACTGGCCTGATCGGAGGCGGAAGCGGCCGCTGGCTGGCTCGCGGCGGGATCGGCACCGACGGCGCGCAGCAACTCGGCCCGGATACTCGCCCGGCCCGGACGGTCCCGGGCCGGGTGTCCGCGCAAGACCGCCAGGTCGGCCGGATGCCGGGCCAGATGGTCGGCCAGCGCCGTGCTGGCTCCGAGGACCACGATGAGCCGGTCCCGCAGGCCACCGTCGGCGCGCAGCTCAGGCAGGACCTTCGGGTCACGCTCGGCCAGCCGGGCCAGGCTGGCCAGCGCCAGGTCGGGATCGGAGGCAGTCCCGAGCGCGGCCAGCAGCTCATCGTCGTGTGCTGTCCCGCTTCCGTCGGCCCCGGCCCCGAGCTCAGCCAGGAGCGCGCAGGCCCGCGCCACGTCCGCGAAGCCCAGCCGGGCGAGCCGGCCGGCCAGGGAGGTACGAACGCCGCGCCCCAGGTCGCCTCGTCGCTCTTGCTCAGTCCAGTCACTGCCGCCAGCCGGCTCCCTAGCGCCCACGCCCCTAACGGTATACCGGCTGGAAAAGCCGCCAGCAGGCTTCCCGTGGCGACATCACGATTCCCCCGCCACCCGCGAGCGGACGGGACGCGGACGTGATACAGGCGTGCGAACAACTGTGATAGTCATGGTCCATGGTCGAACTCATCCCGCGCAGTGTGCTTTTCGGCAACCCCGAGCGGACCAGCCCGCAGCTATCGCCCGACGGCTCCCTGCTCGCCTGGATCGCGCCGCGCGACGGCGTCCTGAACGTATGGGTCGCGTCTATCGGCCCCGACGGGGTGGACCTGGACGCGGCGCGGGCGGTGACCGACGACACCGACCGGGGCATCCGCTTCATCTCCTGGGCGCATGACAGCCGGCACCTGTTCTACCTCCAGGACGTTGGCGGGGACGAGAACTGGCGTCTCTATGACGTTGACCTGAAGGCGCCGGGGCTGGACCGCCGAGACCTGACCCCGTTCGAGGGCATCCACGCGATGCTGATCGGCGCCAGCAAGCGCAAGCCGGGCGAGGTCCTCGTCGGGATCAACAAGGACAACCCGCAACTGCACGATGTGTACCGCCTGGACCTGGCGACCGGCACGCTGGAAAAGGAGATCGACAATCCCGGCTTCGCCGGCTGGGTCGCCGACGAGGACCTGGTGGTGCGGGGCGCGCTGCAGCCCCAGCCGGATGGCAGCTTCGACCTGCTGGTGCGGGAGTCCGGCGACTCGCCCTGGCGCACGCTGCTTTCCATCCCGGCCGAGGACGCGACATCGAGCGACATCGTGGCGTTCAGCGCTGACGGGAAGTCACTGCTGATGATCAGCGCGGCCGGGTCCGACACCGGACGGCTGGCCCGGGTGGACCTGGCCACCGGCACGCAGATGGTCATCGTGTCCGACCCGGAGGCCGACGTGTCCAGCGTGCTTGTGCACCCGGACACGCTTCAGCCGCAGATCGTCACCCTGCTGAAGGAGCGGACCGAGTACGTGGTGCTTGACGGCGCCATGGCCGAGGACCTCAAGGCGGTGCGGGCACTGCACCCGGGCGATCCCCGGTTCGCCGGGCGGGACGACGCCGACACGGTGTTCCTCATCGGCTTCACCAACGACGCCGGGCCGGTGCCGTACTACCTGTACGACCGGGCAACGAAGAAGGCCAGGTTCCTGTTCGAGCACCAGCCGGCCCTGTCCCAGTACGAGCTGGCCCCGATGGAGCCGTTCACGTTCACGGCGCGGGACGGCCTCGTGGTCCACGGGTACGTGACGTTCCCGCCCGGGCTTGGCCGCACCGGGCTGCCCACGGTGCTGAACGTGCATGGCGGTCCCCAGGCCCGCGATAACTGGGGCTTCATCCCTGAGGCCCAGTGGCTCGCCAACCGCGGCTACCTGTGCGTCCAGGTCAACTACCGCGGCTCGGTCGGGTATGGCAAGGCGTTCACCGCCGCCGGGGACCGCGAGTGGGGCGGCAAGATGCACGATGACCTGATCGACGCGGTCGCCCACGTGGTGGCCCAGGAGTGGGCCGACCCGGCCCGGGTGGCGATCTACGGTGGCTCCTACGGGGGCTACGCGGCCCTGGTTGGCGCCGCCTTCACCCCGGATGCCTTCTGCTGCGCGGTCGACATCGTGGGACCCTCCAACCTCAAGACGCTGCTTGAGACCATCCCGCCCTACTGGGCACCCGCCGCCGCCGCGCTGTACCGGCGAGTTGGTCACCCGGTGGACGACGCCGGGTTCCTGTGGTCGCGGTCCCCGCTGTCGCGGGCGCGGGACATCCGGATCCCGCTGCTGATCGCGCAGGGCGCGAACGACCCCCGGGTGAAGCAGGCCGAGTCCGAGCAGATCGTCGCCGCCCTGACCGAGGCGGGGATCGAGCATGAGTACATGCTCTTTCCCGACGAGGGCCACGGCTTCGCCAAGCCGGAGAACCGGATTAAGTTCTACACGGCGGCCGAGCGGTTCCTGGCCCGCTACCTTGGCGGCCGGTTCGAGGGATAGGCCGAAGGCAGCTTGGCCTCCCGTGACCGCCTGTCATGTACTAACCTCGAATCGTGTTCAACCGATCGCGGTTCGTGCGGGGCAGCGGTACCGTGCTGGCGGCGTGCACCGCCGCGCTGGTGGCGGGCGGGTGCGGCACCGCCATCCTCGCCCCCAGCGGGACCCACGCGGCGCCAGGCCCGGCCGCGTCCTCGTCGGGGCCGAAGTTCTACACGGTCAGCTCGCCCGTGTCCGCGGTCGTCGTCAACGGCGGGGCCGGCACGATCACGGTGACCGGGACCCCGGCCGCCACGGTCACGGTGACCGAGCAGGCCTACTACTCCAACTCGGCCAAGCCCCCGGCCACTAGCCACATCGACCAGAACGGGACCCTGACGCTCGGGTACACCTGCCAGATGCAGCTGACCTGCGGCGTGTCCTACGTCATTGGCGTGCCTCGCCGGGTCGCGGTCCAGGTGTCTGACCGGGAGGGGGCCATCACCCTGGTCTCGCTGGCCGGCCCGCTGCGAGCGCAGACCCTGACCGGGGTCATCACCGGGACCGGCCTGGCCTCCCCGAGCGCGACGTTCAAGTCCACGGCGGGCGAGATCACCGCCGCGTTCACCGCCGTGCCCACCTCGGTCAGCGCGTCCACCACGGCCGGGCCGATCACGCTGACGCTGCCCCAGGCGGCCGCCTACCAGGTGCACACGCACACCTACATCGGCAGCTCCACCGTCACGGTCCACCAGAGCGCTACGGCAGGCAGCGTCATCACCGCCTCCTCCGACGTCGGCAGCGTTACCATCAACCCCGGCTGATCACCCGGGCTAGACGTTATGACGTAATCATTATATCATTACGTCATGCTCTACCCGACCCCGCGGCTCGCCTCCGATGACCAGCGCGTGCTGGGCGAGATCGACGACATGCGCCGTGAGCTACGGCATGTCGCCCGGGACACGCCCGCGAAGTGGACCGATGGATTGCGGAAGTTCCTTACCGCCGACGCGATCGCGGCCTCGAACTCAATCGAGGGGTTCAAGGTCTCCACGGTCGACGTGCTCGATCTCATGGAGGGTGACCGCGACGTCGATGTATCCGACGAGAACCAGGCGGAGACGCTCGCCTATCAGCACATGATGACGTATATCCAGACGCTGCACGATGTCGGGGACTTCCGATACACCAAGGGGTTCCTCAACGCGCTGCACTGGATGCTGCAGGGGCACCATCACACCCCGCGCAAGCCTGCCGGCCAGTGGCGAAGAGGTGACGTCTACGTCACAGACACCCGGGACCCGTCCATTGCCGTCTACACCGCGCCCGGTGCCGCCGAGGTCCCAAGCCTGATGACTGAGCTTATCGACTGGCTGGACGAGCCGGACGGCACGCACCCTCTGGTGAACGCCGCGATGGCGCACCTGAACCTGGTTTCCATCCATCCATGGGCGGACGGCAACGGCCGCATGTCCCGGTCGCTGCAGACGCTCATGATCGCCCGCGAGGAAGTCCTCGCGCCCGAGTTCTCGTCCATTGAGGCTTGGCTGGGCCGCCCCGGCAACACCTGGGAGTACTACCGCGTGCTCGGGCATCGCGGCGCGGAGTACCGCCCGGATCAAGACGTCTCGGAGTGGGTCCGCTTTAACCTCACTGCCTACCATGAGCAGGCCCAGGCAGTCCGCAGCCGGCTGGAGCGCGGCGCACGAGCATGGCAACTGCTGGTGGACTTCGCCGAGGGCAGCGGAGTGGAAGAGCGTGCCGTCTCCGCTCTACACGACGTGGCCACGACCGGCCGGGTCCGGCGCCTGCACTACGAGCACGCCGAGGGACTCAGCCTGCAGCAGGCCCAGCGGGACTTGCGTGACCTTGTCACCGCGCAGGTGCTTGCCCCGGTCGGCCGGACCAGGGCACGCTACTACACCGAAGGCCCCCGGTTTCCCGCTGAGGCACTATTGGCAGCCCGCACTCCCGTAACGCTGAGCAACCCATACGGCGGCTGACTTGCCGCCGCCGTCATCGTGACGCCCGTTATGCCCGTCGGCATCAGAGCATGGGAAGGTAGCGGTCCAGCTCGAAGCGGGACACCTGGCGGCGGTACTCGGCCCACTCCTCGCGCTTATTGCGCAGGAAGAAGTCGAAGACATGCTCGCCGAGAACCTCCGCGACCAGCTCGCTGTGCTCCATGACCTTAATGGCCTCATCGAGGTTGGCCGGCAGCGGCTTGATGCCGAGCGCGCGGCGCTCGGCCGGGGTGAGCGCCCAGACGTCGTCCTCCGCGCCCGGCGGGAGGTCGTAGTCCTCCTCGATGCCCTTGAGGCCCGCGCCAAGGATGCAGGCGAACGCCAGGTACGGGTTGCAGGCCGCGTCAATGGAGCGGAACTCCAGCCGCGTCGAGTTGCCCTTCTGCGGCTTGTACATGGGGATGCGGACGAGGGCGGAGCGGTTGTTGTGTCCCCAGCAGACGTAGGCCGGGGCCTCACCGCCGGCGCCCGCGGTGCGGTCCGTGCCGCCCCACAGGCGCTTGTAGGAGTTGACCCACTGGTTGCAGACGGCGGTGATCTCGGGGGCGTGCCGCAGCAGGCCCGCGATGAACCCCCGCGCGGTCTTCGACAGCTGGTATTCCGCGCCAGCCTCGTAGAAGGCGTTCTGGTCGCCCTCGAACAGCGACACGTGCGTGTGCATGCCTGAGCCGGGGTACTCGGTGAACGGCTTGGGCATGAACGTGGCCCACACGCCCTGCTCGATCGCCACTTCCTTCATCACCAGGCGGAAGGCCATGATGTTGTCGGCCGTGGTCAGGGCGTCGGCGTAGCGCAGGTCGATCTCCTGCTGGCCGGGCGCGCCCTCGTGGTGGCTGTACTCGACCGAGATGCCCATCGCCTCAAGCATCGTGATCGACATTCGCCTGAAGTCGTGGGCGAGGCTGTGCGGCGTGTGGTCGTAGTAGCCGCCGTAGTCCACCGGTGCTGGAGTGCAGCCAACCTCCGGGCGCTCACGGAGCAGGAAGAACTCGATCTCCGGATGCGTGTAGCAGGTGAAGCCCATCTCGGAGGCCTTGCTCAGGTTGCGCTTGAGCACCCAGCGCGGGTCGGCGTAACTGGGCGAGCCGTCGGGCAGCAGGATGTCGCAGAACATCCTGGCGACGCCCGGATACTCACCCCGCCAGGGCAGCAGCTGGAACGTTGAAGGGTCGGGTCGCGCGATCATGTCTGCCTCGTGCACCCGGGCGAAGCCCTCGATGGCCGAGCCATCGAAGCCGATGCCGTCCGCGAACGCGCCCTCTAGCTCGGCGGGCGCAACGGCGACCGACTTGAGGGCACCAAGCACATCGGTGAACCAGAGCCGGACAAACCTGATGTCCCGCTCCTCCAGCGTGCGCAGTACGAATTCTTCCTGCCTGTCCACGAGATCACCTTAGACGTTTCGGCAAGTGGCGTGGTAGCAGCGTCCCGCACGGCGCTACGTCGCCACGGTACCAGCTGCACAGTGCACGCCCGTTTCGATGCCGTTACTTTTTGCTGCACTGAGGTTACTTTTCGCGCATGGTGGGACGTGGCCGCTCGCGCCCCTTCGGCGCGCGGGTCAGGCGGTCATGGCTCGCACGCCGCCCCGGAGGGGAAGAGGCCAGGCCGCCGGGGCGCGGACCAGCAGCAGGGCCGCGTCGTCATCGAGCGGCTCGCCGACGTACTTGAGCAGGTCGGCACGCAGCAGCCCCAACAGGTCGGGCCGGGACCGGCCCCTAAGGCCGCCCTTCCCGCCGTCCGCGAGGCTCTCCAGCCGCTGCTGCAGCGGGTAGAAGGCACGCGACTTGTCGCGTGCCTCCGTGACGCCGTCGGTGTACATGAGGAGCTGGTCGTTCGGCTTAAGGTCGACCTTACGGGCGGCGCCGGACGGATCGCCCAGGGTCATCATGCCGAGCGGGGGCGCGGGAGCGTGCACTTCCAGGGCCGCAACGGTGCCGTCGTTGCTGATCAGCATGGCCGGCGGGTGACCGCAGCTGAAGATCTGCCCCTTGCCGGTCTGCGGGTCGAACTCGGCAAGCAGCGCGGTGACGAACTCCTCGTGCTCGCCCCAGCGTCGCGTCAGGCCCGCATCCAGGCGCCGGGCCAGCTCGGGCAACGTGTGCACCTCGTAGGCGATCTGCCGGTACCGGCCCAGCACGTCGGCGGCCACCTCGACCGCGCCCAGCCCCTTGCCGCGAACGTCGCCGATGATCAGCCGGATCCCGAACGGGGTCAGCGCGACGTCGTACAGGTCACCGCCGACCTTCGCGTCGGCGGCGGCAGCCAGGTAGACGACGCCAAGCTCCAGCGGGCCGAGCGCCTGCGGAAGCGGCCGCAGCACCGCGCGCTGCGCCACCTCGGCCACCGAGACGGCATTGGCGAGCTGCCGCTGGGTGCTGCTGTCCAGGCTGGCCTTGATGGCATCGGTGAGCCGCGCGGCCAGGGCGCGGTGGCTCGCCACCGCGCTGATGGCGCTGATGGCGGTGACGACGGCCGTCGCGACGAGCGTGGCGACCGGGATCTCATGCGTGTTGCCCTTCGCCGTGACCAGGACCACGACCGAGGCGATCTCGGCGGCGGCACCGAAGGCGAGGGGCCGCCTGGGGCTGCTGGCCCCGATGCCGGCGAGCGCGGGCGGCACGGCCAGCAGCGGGGCCAGCAGCAGGGGCGCGGTCCAGACATGGTCCAGGCAGGTGACGAGGACGGCGATGGCGGCCAGCGCCGTGATCAGCTCGAGCCAGCCGTCCCGCCAGCGTCTCGCTCTCCTGGCGGGCGGCGAGACCCTCGGTGCCCGCGCCTTGATAACGCCCGGCTTCGGCACTAGAGCCGGGGTGAGCTTCAGCGGAATCCGCATACTCCATTCTCATATCGCCAGAAACGTCGCGAGAACCCTACGCCAGGTGCGGATCGCTGGGCGAGCTTTCAAGGGCCCCTGTGGAAAGATCGGGCGCATGGCGCATATCGACCTTGGCAACGACATCCCCGGCATCCGCGGGCTCTTCACCTACCGGCCCGACACTGGAGCGGTGCTCAGCAACCTCGGGGAGGCCTTGCTGCGGGGGGACAGCACGCTCTCGCGCGGCGAGCGAGAGCTGATCGCGACGTACGTCTCGCACCTCAACGAGTGCCGGTACTGCGCGGGGTCGCACGGCGCCTGCGCGGCGGCCCAGCTGCAAGGCGGCTCAGGGCAGGTCGAGGCGACGCTGGCCGATCCGGCCGCGGCGCCGGTGTCAGCGAAGCTGAGGGCCCTGCTTGCCGTCGCGGCGCGGGTGCAGGCCAGCGGGCGCTCGGTGACTGATGAGGACCTCGCGGCCGCCCGCGCCGAGGGCGCGACCGACCGGGAGATCCACGACACGGTGCTGATCGCCGCGGCGTTCTGCATGTTCAACCGGTACGTCGACGGGCTCGCCGCTCTTACCCCAGACGATCCCGCTTACTACGCGGCCACGGGGACCCGGCTGGCCGAGCACGGGTACCTGGCATGACGCACTACAGCAGGCTCTACAAGGTGGTGATCGACGTGCCAGACGGCGATCACGACAAGGAACTGACGTTCTGGCAGGAGGCGACCGGCCAGCCGCTGCCGCAAATCCAGCGGTACCCGGAGTACCACGGCGCCGCCCTGCCCGGTGACGTCTTCGCCCTGCTTGTCCAGCGGCTCGGTACCGGCCCCGCGCGCGTCCACCTGGACATCCACACCGACGACCTGGAGGCCGAGACCGCGCGCCTGGAAGCCCTCGGCGCCCGGCGCCTGCAACTGGTCCACGACCACTGGTGGGTCATGGAGGACCCCGCCGGACTGCCGTTCTGCGTCCTGCCCCAGCCGCCGGGTTCCCTGAACGACCATAACGCCCAGCGGTGGGACGGCTAATGGTCCCGACCCGAAATACGGACTAGGGCACGGCTAGCCGCCCAGTCACGTGGCTTGATCAGCCCACTACGACGGGCCGGTCGGGCAGGAGGAGCGCCCGGTCGATTTCGTCCCTGAGGCCGTAGAGTTCCTCCTCCAGGCTGTCGGAGATGAATGACTCCGTGGCCTGGTCGAGGATGACCTGGCAGGCGAGGCGCAGCTTCTCCAGGTTGGTCCGCTCGAAGGGGAATAGGGCGTCTGCTTGCATGAGGGACTCCTCAGTTGATTCTGCAGGGGTGATTTCGAGCAAGGCCCAGACGACCTTGCCCACGTGCGGCGCGGATGGGAGGCCCCAGCCCCACTTGGTGCTGAGGGCCGCCACGATGGTCAGGCCACGGCCGCTCTCGTCGTCAGAAGCAGCGTCACGCAAACAAGGGGTACGGGTACCAGGGTCCCAGACAAGGACTGCTACGCACCTGGAGTTGGCGGCCAGCCACAGCCGAACCGGGAGACCACCAGAGCAGACCTGTGCCGACTGAACGGCATTAGTCGTCAACTCGGACACAATCAGGGCAACGTCATCTGACACAGCCAGCAGATCCCACTCCCAGAGAATCTCCTGGGCATGCGCGCGGGCGCCCCTGACAGCACTCGGATTAGGCCCCAGTTCCAGTCCTGACCAGCGAGGCCAGTGATCATCAATCGCCGCCAGAACCGGCGGAATGGGCGGTGGAAGAATGAACGCAGCTCCGGGAATGACACTAGTGGTGGCCGGCGTGTTCATGGCGTCGCTTTCCCCTCGCGCTCAGTTGCGTCTGCTTATCCGGAAGCATAGGCCGCACGTACTCACCATTCGGAGCAATGTGCTTGAGGTTGCTCGCAAAGTCGAAGATCGTGATGAGCGGAGCATGCCGCCGCACAAGCAGGCGGTAAAGCCAACCACAGGGAAAGGTGCACCTCTGGTCAGGGCATCGCCGTAGCGAGATCGGCCAGTGCGCGCATGATCAGCGCCCTTGCCTCCACGCCGTACTGCCCGGCTGCGGCCAACTGGCCGAAGATCTTGGCGTAAGCCTCGACTTCCGCCGGCTGGGTGAGCCTGAGTGCGGCCGTGAAGTTCTCAACATGGACGGCCTGCTGGTCATAGATGAAGAAGCCGTGCAGCGGGAAGACCGGAAGCTGGCCATCGAACGGGATGACCCCGAAGCGGATGGTGGGAAGCGTCGTCAGGGCTACCAGCCTGTCGAGCTGGCCGGCCATCACTTCTCGTGAGCTAAATCGGTACCGAAGTACGGCCTCGGTGACAACGAAATGGAACCGCTTCCCTGTTCGGTAGAGCACCTGCTGGCGCTGCATGCGTGCCGCCAAGGTGTCATCAACGTCGTCGATGCACGCGATATCTTCAAGCCGCTCACTGAGCACCCCACGGGCATACTCTTGTGTCTGGAGCAGTCCGGGAACGAGGACGCTCTCGAAGTTGAGCGTGCTGATGGCTGCTGCCTCGGACTCGGCGATGGCCTCTTGCGCCGCACGCTGGCCTGCCCGGAAAAGCCGCCGGAACTCAACGTACTGCCCTTCCAGGGAGTGCAGCGAGGCTGCGAGCTCAGCCGCGAAATCTTGCCGTCCGCATGCGGCAGCCCAGGATTGCACATCCGCCTGCGACGGAGTCTGCTTGCCCGCCTCGACCTTCGAAACCTTGCTGGGATGCCAGCCCTGCGACTCGGCGAGTTGCCTACCGGTGAGCTGCGCGTCCACCCGCAGCTCACGAAGCTGGATACCGAGCGCCTCGCGCGCTCTCTGGAAACTGGACACCTATGAGTGGCCGTATACGTCCACAAGGTCCGCGATCGCCTCCGGATCCGTAACCAGCTTGCCTGGACCACGTAGGTCCCCTTGTCGGTGGCATACAGCGCCGGGCAGCCCGTATGACCCGATTCGGTTCCGAGCAACTGAAGTCGCATGCTCTCATCCTTCCGGAGTTGCTAGAACATCTGCTTACCATGCTCCAAGATGCTGATGATTTCGTCAAGGAACTGAGAAGGACGCGCCGTGATGGCGCCAGCAGTGCCCTTCATAGACTGATCCCGTGCCGAACATGCGGATCGCGCTTGCGCAAGTGAACACCTCTGTTGGCGACCTGACCGGGAACGCCGAGCTGGTCGCCGACTGGACGGCCAAGGCCGCTGCCCGCGGCGCGCGGGTCGTCGTGTTTCCTGAGATGGCGCTGACTGGCTACCCGGTGGAAGACCTGGCGTTGCGGGCGTCCTTCGTCGAGGCGTCCATCGACGCGCTACGGGGCCTGGCCGAGCAGCTCGACGCCGACGGCCTCGGCGGGATCGCCGTCGTCCTCGGCTACCTGGACCGCCGGACCGACCTGGCTCCCCGCACCGGGCAGCCGGCCGGGGCGCCGCTCGACGCCGCCGCGGTCTTGCACGGCGGCCGGGTCGTCATCACCAGCGCCAAGCACCACCTGCCGAACTACGGCGTGTTCGATGAGTACCGCTACTTCATCCCCGGCTGCACGCTGCCGGTCTTCCGCGTGCCCGCGGGCGACGGTACCAGCGTCGACGTCGCGGTCGCCATCTGCGAGGACCTGTGGCAGGACGGCGGGCCGGTGGCGGTCGCGAGGCACGCCAAGGCCGGGCTTCTCGTCGTGCCGAACGCCTCGCCCTACGAGCGTGGCAAGGACGACGTTCGCCTTGAGCTTGTGCAACGGCGGGCCCGCGAGGCGGGCGCGGCGCTGGCCTACTGCAACCAGGTGGGCGGCCAGGACGAGCTGGTCTTCGACGGTGACTCGATCCTCGTGTCGGCCGATGGTGAGCCCCTCGCCCGCGGCCCGCAGTTCGAGGAGGCGCTGATCGTCGTGGACCTGGACCTGCCGGCGTCGGCATCCGATGTCGACGGCCCGGTCGACGCCGGGGACGGCTCGATGATCGCGATCGAGCGGGTCACGCTGCCTGAGGTCGGGCTGCCCGAGCGGGCGGACGACGGGCAGCTGGACGACCCGTTCTGGCCCCGGCTTGATGATCTTGGCGAGGTCTACGCCGCGCTTGTGCTTGGCACCCGGGACTACGTGCGCAAGAACGCGTTCCGGTCGGTGATCCTTGGGCTGTCGGGCGGCATCGACTCCTCGCTGACGGCGACGATCGCGGCCGACGCGATCGGGCCGGACCACGTCTACGGGCTGCTCCTGCCGAGCCGGTGGTCCACGGCCCACTCGCTGAGCGACGCCGAGGACCTAGTCAAGCGGCAGGGGCTGCATGCCCGCACGATCGCGATCAAGGCGATGGTCGACGCGTTCATGGCCGAGCTCGGCGACGATTTCCCCGCGACCGGGCTGCCCGCCGAGAACCTGCAGGCGCGGGTGCGCGGCGTGACGTGGATGGCGCTGTCCAACGCCGAGGGCCATCTCGTGCTGACGGCGGGCAACAAGAGCGAGATCGCCACCGGGTACTCCACCCTGTACGGCGACTCCGCGGGCGGCTTCGGCGTGATCAAGGACGTGCCCAAGACGCTGGTGTGGAACCTGGCCAGATGGCGCAATTCCCAGGCAGAACGGGCAGGCCTTACTCCCCCGATCCCGCAGAACTCGATCGACAAGGCTCCGTCGGCCGAGCTTGCCCCCGATCAGCTCGACACTGACTCGCTGCCGTCATATGAGGTCCTCGACGCGATCCTCGAGGACTATGTCACGCGGGACATGGGGTCGGCGGAGATCATCGCCGAGGGCCACGACCCGGAGCTGGTGATGCGGGTGATCCGGCTGGTCGACACGGCCGAGTACAAGCGCCGCCAGTACCCGCCGGGCCCGAAGATCAGCCCGAAGAACTTCGGCCGGGACCGCCGGCTCCCGATCACGAACCGCTGGCGGGAGACTCGCTAGCGGCCAGGCCACGCAGCAGCTGATCGACGACGCGGGCCGAGAAGTCCGGTGCGGCCTCGCCGTAATCGTGCTTCATGCGGGCCATGACCGCGCCCATCAAGGTGAGCATGGCGATCTCGACGTCGGTGTCGGCGCGGAGCTCCCCGGTCGCGATGCCGTGCCGAAGGACCTGCCTGACGGTCTCACGGCGCGGCTCGACGGCCGTCTCCTTGTAGCGGGCGAGCAGCCGCGGGTAGCGCTCACCCTCACCATGCAGCATGGCGAACTGCCTGGCATAGCGAGGGTCATCGGAGTCGCGCACCATGACCGTCATCATCGCGATGAGGTCATCGCGGACGGACTCGCCGCCAGGGGTGGGCAGCGGGCTCTTCAGCGCCGTGAGCGCGGCCATGAGGAGGTCCTCCTTGCCGGGCCAGCGCCGGTAGATGGTGGCCTTGCCGACACCGGCCCGCGCCGCGACACCCTCGCAGGTAATGCCCTCGGCCCCGAGCTCGGCGAACGCGTCGAGCGCGGCGTCAAGGATCGCCTGGTCGGCCCGCTCGCTGCGGGGCCGCCCCGGACGCTTGGCGTCCGGGGCGGCGCTGGCATCAGCCTCAGCGGTGATCGGGTGCATGACGTCAGCGTCCATGACCAGTTACCCTTCCGCGACCAGCCGCTCGGCCGCCAGGTCGCTTTCGGCCCTGGCCACCTCGACGGCGACGATCTCCTCGATGTCCACGTTAGCCTTCGGCTTGCCTGGCATCCAGCGGAGCACGACGAACGCTCCGATCAGGGAGACGACCGCGCCGACGACCGTGGTGATGCGCATCGCGTCCACGAAGGAGACGTTCGCCGGGGCCAGCAGGAACTGGCCCGCGTGGCCGAGCTGCTGCGCCACCGCCTGGGTGGCGGTGATCGACTGGCCAGCCGAGCTTGCCGCGGCACTGTTGTGGAGCTGGTTCAGCGCCGGGGTCAGGTGCGACCGGTAGGTCTCGGCCAGGATCGAGCCGAGGACCGCGACGCCGAGGGCGACCGCGACCTGCCGAGCGGTGTTGGTCAGCGCCGAGCCGGCCCCCGCCCGCTCGCGGGGCAGAACCTCCATGACCGCCGCTGTCGCGGCGGGCATGGCCACGCCCATCGCCGTGCCCTGGATGAAGAACAGCACGGCCAGGACCGCGATCGGCGAGTTGGTGCCGAGCGTGGCGTACCCGGCCACGGCCAGGGCGGTGAGCGTCATGGCGGCCGCGGTAGCGGCCTTGGCGCCGAACCGGGAGACCAGCGCCGCGCTGCGCGGGGAGCCGAGCATCTGGCCCACGGCGAACGGCACGGTCAGCAGCCCAGCGTCCAGGGGCGTGTAGCCACGGACGTTCTGCAGGTAGAAGCTGGTGAAGAAGAAGACACCGCCCATCCCGAAGAACAGCAGGGCGATCGCACCGACGCTGGCTGACAGCCGACGGTCACGGAACAGCCGGACGTCGAGGGCCGGGAAGGCGGTACGGGACTCCCACCAGGCGAACAGCCCCAGCACGACCAGCCCGGCGAACAGCGGGCCGAGGACGCTCACGCTGCCCCAGTTCCCGTTGTCGCCGCCCTGGACGATGCCGTACACCAGCAGCACAAGGCCAGCGATGGAGGCGAGGACGCCGACGTAGTCGATCTTCGCGCCCCGAGAGTTGCGGCTTTCTGGCACCAGCAGGGCGACGGCGATCACGCCGAGGACGGTGACGGGGACGTTGATCAGGAAGACCGAGCCCCACCAGAAGTGGGCCAGCAGGACGCCGCCGAGGACCGGGCCGATGGCCACGCCGATGCCGACGGCCGAGGCCCAGATGCCGATGGCCTTGGCCCGCTCCGCGGGCTCGAAGACGTTAGAGATGATGGACAGCGTCTGCGGCATGACGGCCGCACCGCCCAGGCCCATCGCGGCGCGGGCGAAGATCAGCTCAGTCGGGTTCTGCGAGTAGGCCGACAGCAGCGAGGCCAGGCCGAACAACGCCAGCCCGATCATCAGCATCCGCTTGCGGCCGGCACCGTCGCCGATGACGCCGAAGGTGAACAGCAGGCCCGCGAAGACCAGCGTGTAGGAGTTGATCGCCCACTCAAGCTGGCTCTGGCTGGCCCCCAGGCCGCCGTGACCGGCCGGCTCGGCGATCGTCTTGAGCGCGACGTTGAGAACGGTGTTGTCGATGACGATGGCAAGCAGCCCGACGACAAGCACGCCGAGGATTAGCCACCGGCGGCGATGGATGGTATTTGCATCCACGAGTGTTGTGCCCCTTGGTTACGAAGGTGGATCGCGCAGGTGCGAGGCCCGCCGCCCCGCACTATCGATACGAAACGGATCCGTATCGGAATCTATTCCGGGACGCTGAGGAATTTTTCAGGACCTGGGGTGGGTGCTACTCAGCCTTGGCTGATTCACCCAGCGCGGCCTGCGGGCCGGGACCGGCTGGCTTGCCCGTGGCGGCCTGCGGGGTCAGCCCAGCCTGCGGGGTGAGCCCGGCTTGCTGGCGACGGCCCAGCGGGCGCAGGGCCAGGGCCAGCACCGCGCCCAGGAGCAACGCGACGATCGGGACGGCGATGGCGGCGCGCAGCGCGCTCACGTACCCGTGCCCGGCGGCCAGCCGCGACTCCAGGACGGCTAGCACGAGGGCACTGCCGAGGGCCGAGCCGGTCTGGCGCAGCGTGTTCAGCACCCCCGAGGCAGCCCCCGCCAGCTGCGGCGGCACGTTCCTCGTGGCGATCGTCTGCATCGGCGACATGGTGCACCCGGTGCCCAGGCCGGACAGCAGGAAGCCGGGCAGCAGCTCTTGCCACGTGCTCGCGGGGCCGGCCACGACGGCGATGACGGCCAGCCCACTGGCGTACAGGGCGAAGCCGCAGGCGACAAGGTACCTGCCCCCCTTGTCGGCCAGCCGCCCGGCAAACGGGGCCACGATCCCCGACATCAGCGAGGCGGGAGCCATCGTCAGGCCGGCCTTCAGCGGACTGAACCCGAGTGCCGTCTGCAGGTAGACGGTCAGGGGCAGTGCCATGCCAACCAGGCCCACGGAGACGAGCAAGTTGGCCCCGCTCATCAGCGTGTAGCTGCGGTCCGCGAACAGCCCGAAGGGCACGAGCGGGTCCTGGTCTTGCCGCCGGGCCTGGACCAGCAGGAAGGCGGCCAGCAAGACGACACCGACCGCGATGACCAGCGGGATGCTGACGAACGACCAGACCCTCCCCCAGTCGTACTGCTGGCCCTCGACGAGGCCGAAGGTGATGGCGACCAGGCTGGCGCTGGCCAGCAGCACGCCCGGCGGGTCAAGCCGCTGCCGCCTGGCTGCCCTGACCTCGGGCAGGACCACGGTGGCCAGGACCACAGTCGCGGCGCCAATCGGCAGGTTGACGAAGAAGATCCAGCGCCAGCCCAGCCCGCTGACGATGACGCCGCCAACCGTGGGCCCGGCGATCGTGGCCAGGCCGGCGATGCCGCCCCAGATCCCCAGCGCCTGGCCCCGGCGCTCGGCCGGGAACGTGGCGATGATGACCGACATCGTCTGCGGCATCAGCAGCGCCGCGCCCAGCCCCTGAAAGGCCCTGGCCGCGATCAGCTCGCCTGCCGTCTGCGACAGGCCGCAGGCCAGCGACCCGAGCGTGAAGACGGCTACGCCCGCCATGAACAGACTGCGCTTGCCCCCCAGGTCGCCCAGCCGCCCGCCGGTGATGACCAGCACGGCGAGCACGATCACGTAGGCATTGATGACCCAGCCGATTTCCGCGAGCGAGGCGTGCAGCCCCAGTCGCATCTGGGGGATCGCGACGTTCACGATCGTCAAGTCGAGCAGGGTCATGAAGAAGCCGAGGCCAAGGGTTGCCAGCACCGCCCACTCGTTGCCGCGCCAGCGGCGCATCGCGTTAGTCATTGCCGTCCGCCCTTTCCTTCCTGCTCGCCTGGCCAGTCTCCGCGAGCGGGGCCAGCCAGGTGAAGCGCCCCTCGATGATGTCGTCGACGACCGTGCGCAGCCAGTCGCGCTCGGCCCGCAGGAGGGCGATCTGGTACTCGACCTCGATGAGGTTCACCCGGGTGAGCTGGTGCGAGGACTGCTTCAGCGCCGCGTCGAGTGCGGCCTGGAAGGCACTGAGCTGTCCGTCGACCTCGACGCACCGGCGCTCAAGCAGCTCGCCGACCTCTTGCGGCTCAAGCAGCGAGGCGAATGTCAGGGCCATGGCCAGCCGGGGGTAGTCCGGTGTTGTCCGCATGAGCTCGGCCCGGAGCGCGTCCAGGAGCTGGTCGCGGCCCGGCTCGGTGATCTCGTAGACAGTGCGCTCCGGGCGGCGGCCCTCGCGACTGGTCTCCAGCGGCTGTATCAGCCCGGCCTCGGCCAGCCGCTCCACCGTGCTGTAGAGCGTGCCGTGGGTCACCTTCATGACCCGGTCGATCTCCCTGACCCTGATGACGTGCCGCATCTCGTACGGGTGCATGGGCTCCCTGACCAGCAGGGAGAGGATGGCGATCCCCAGCGGGGTAAGCGCCAGGATCCTGCGTGACTGTGGCATGGATGCCCCCATCCCCGATTTATCCGATGGCAACTAGTCGATATCGACTATATGAAGCCGACTAGTCGATGTCAACGAGCTACGTGGTGGTGAACGGAGGGTTCAGCGAGGCCGCGGCGCGGCCGGCGACCAGGGCGGAGCGGCCCGCGGTGGCGGCCCGCATGATGGTGCGACGCTGACCACCCAAAACGGCGGCAAAACGTCGCTGTTACTTGCCAGTGACCTGCGGTGCGTGGGGACGGACTAGGCCAGGCCGGTCATGAACTCACCCCAGGCGAGGGCGGCCGGCGACGACGGCTCGGTGAACCGGGCGAGGCGCGCCGTGGCCAGCCGGGCGGCGTAGGGGTCGGCGGCGGCGTGATCCCCGCAGCGGCTAAAGAACAGCTGCGAAAACCAGTCCGCGTACTCCTGGTACCGCCAGGTCCGCTCGAGGCACGCGTCGGAATAGGCAACAAGGCCCGCGTCGTCACCGGCCTCAACGTAATCGCGAGCCGCCTTGACGAACGTCTCGGCGTCGAACAAGGCAAGGTTCATGCCCTTGGCGCCCATCGGGCTGATGACGTGGGCCGCGTCACCGAGGAGGTACAGCCGGCCATAGCTCATCGGCTCGTAGACCTGGCTGCGCAGCCGGACGATCTCGGTCTCCGCGACGGGGCCGATGGCAAGGTCCGGCCACCAGAAGCGCTCGCGCAACTGCGACCAGATCCGCTCAGCCGGCCAGTCGGCGGGGGTGTCGCCCGCGGGAATCTCCAGGTAGAACCGAGCCATTTTCGGTCCGCGGGCGAAGCCGGCCGCGTAGCCACGCAGGCCGATCCCGAAGCTCGGGTAGCGCGGGGCCGGGGTGTCGGCCAGGATGGCCAGCCAGGTGACGCCGTAGTCGCGGGTATAGGCGGTCAGCACGTCAGCGGGAACGCTGCCGCGGCACACGCCGTGGTCCCCGTCGCAGCCGGCGATGAGGTCGCAGGCGATCTCGTGGACGGTGCCGCGGCCATCGGCGTAGGAGACGACGGGCCGCGCCGACTCCAGGTCGCTCAGGGTCACGCCGGCGGCCTCGAACCGCAGGTCTCCCCCAGCACCGAGGAACGCCGCCACCAGGCTGCGCACTAGGGCCTGCTGCGGGGCCAGCACGCCGACGTTCTCCTTGGCATGGGCGTCGCGGCCAATGAAGAGCGACTCCCCGTCGACCCGGACCTCCATCGTGTTGTCCGCGGGAAACGTGCCGAGCAGATCGCTCAGCCCCCACTCGGTGAACATCCGCACCCCGCGGTACTCCACCAGGCCGGCCCGCTGCCGCTGCTCGACATACGTGCGCGACTGCCGCTCGAGGACGACGCAGTCGATGCCGTTGCGTCGCAGCAGCATCGCGGTGGTCAGCCCGGCAACACCCCCGCCCACGATCACGACGGTCGTTTCCTCGCGCATTACCTGCGTCGTCATGGGGCGCACCTATCGGCGTGAAGCGGTCACTACGGCGGCGAACCGGCCCAATCGTAACGCGAGCGCTCGCCGCCTGACAGTCCCCGCTTGTGGCCGGGGCGGCGCGAGGCCCGCTCACACGGTCGTGTCGGCGGCGCGCAGGGTGCCGGTGGACGGGTCCACCAGCAGGGTCAGCAGCGCGCTGGCGTGCTCGCCGTCAAGTTCCACCGTCACGGCGGCCGCGCCGTCGCCCGCGCGGAAGGCGCTGGTGGCGACGGTCCCGGTCCAGGCGACCGCCATCCGGAGTCGCCGGGACAGCAGTCCAGCGTCGGTGCCACCCGCCACGGCGACCGACTCGGGCCACGACTCCTGCCCGCTGTTGAGCCAGGCGACGACCGCGTCGAGAGTCTTGGCCAGCGGAGAGCCGACGGCCGGTGGAATCGCCAGCGTCAGCGACTGCACCCGCGGCGGGCGCTGCGGGTTGAGCTGGATCTGGGCCTGCACGGTGGTTCCGTCCTCCCCGGCCAGGAACCAGCGGCAGTGCGCCGGCGTGTCGTGCTCTGGCCCGCGATCAGGGCTGTCAGCGAAGGCACCAAGACGATCGCGCAGCATGGCGATGTCGCGCAGCCGCTCGGCGTAAGGGCGGTCAAGGGCGACGTTCTCGGTGAACAGCGCGTCGGCGGTGGCCTCATCCCAGTTCGCGAGCAGGTGGCTGACCGCCGCGCGGGCGGTGAGGGTCTCCGGCCAGGGGCCGCCCTGCGGGTGCGAGGCCGGCTGGGACGCCGATGTGGCGGTCACGGCCACCGGGGCCAGCGCGACCTGGTAGGCCGCCGGGCGCCGGGCAACGAGGGCCGCCAGGATCTGGTGCGTGAGCTGGGTCATCGGGGCGTAGGTGCCGTTGCCCAGGGCGATGACGCCGGTACCGGTCGCCAGGTGCCAGCGCATGTTGCTGCCAAAGCCGGGATAGCCGCCGCTGTGGCTGACGATCCGGCCAAGCGCCGGGTCCTCGTCGATGAACAGGCCGAAGCCGTAGGCGGCACCTAGCCCGGCGGCCGGGCCGCCTGGCAGCGGGTAGCCGCGGGTCGGCGGGATCAGCACCTGCGGGAGCTGCATCTCCCGCCGCGACGCGGGCCGAAGGGGATGCCAGTCGCCAACCTCGGCGGCCGGGGCGCCAGCATCAGACAGCAGGCTAGGGGCGGGGACCAGGACCGCTGGCGGCACTGCCGTGGCGGACGGCGAAAAGGCCACGGCGAAGCCCATCACCCAGGTCGCGAGGTCACGGACGCAGCTAAATACGCCGCCCATCGGGGCGAACGCGCCGTGCGGGTCGAACGGGACCTGCTCCCAGCCGGACAGGCCGCGGCGGTACCCGAGGGCCAGGTTGCCGCCAGGGAACTCGGCCGCCTCATAGCCCGTGCGCGTCATGCCCAGCGGCCGCAGCAGCCGAGCGCGCACGAAGTCGTCATAGGACATGCCGGTGACCGCCGCGATGACCAGGCCGAGTATCGCGTAGCCGAGGTTGGAGTACTCGAACCGGGTGCCTGGCGCCCAGTTCATGCTGACGCCCCCCGCCAGCATTGACCTGAACGCCTCGATCGGCAGGCCCTGCTGGCGGTCCCCCCACGGGTCGTCAGTAGGAAAGCCGGCGGTCATCGTGAGCAGGTGGCGGAGCGTGATCCGGTCGGCGGCTGGGCCGGCCAGCTCAGGTAGCCGCCCGCCCTCGGCTTCCCGGGAGGCACCCGCCCAGCCGTCCAGCTCGGGCACGTACTTCTCCGCCGGGTCATCCAGGGCTAGCGCGCCCTCGTCGCGCAGCAAGAGCAGCGCCGAGGCGGTGAAGCTCTTGGACATCGACGCGATGCGGAACACCGTGTCCGCATCAGGCGCGGGCCCGCCGGCAACCCGTTCTCCCAGCCCCCCAGCGTGGACGAGCTCCCCGTCCTTGACGATCCCGTAGGCGATCGCGGGCGCGCCCCCGCGCGCCGCGTACCCGCTGACAATGGCCTCGGCTGCCGCGCATGAATTGCTCACCGGCCCATTTTTCCACGTCCACAGGGGCCGAACGGGCAGTGG
>Ga0335072_10000772_pt1 | contig 57427 bp, 69 predicted proteins | sample Lox_Sample_21_FD_206725 | JGI IMG/M metagenome (GOLD analysis project Ga0335072, IMG submission 206725) | Soil microbial communities from Loxahatchee National Wildlife Refuge, Florida, United States - Lox_Sample_2.1 | ecosystem: Environmental > Terrestrial > Soil > Wetlands | place: USA...
GCGGTGACGACACGGATTTCACAGAAAGGACCGCGCGCGCAGGCTACAAGATCTATTACATCGGCAACACCACGGTGTACCATGTTGGCGGGGCGAGCTCCAGCACCCAAAAGATAAAGCAGACATTCAGCAAGCAGGAGGTGGCGTACTGCAGGGTGCGGGGGACATACATACTGCTGCTCAGGTACTATCCTCACCTCATACCAACAAACTTTCTCTTCACTTGCGGCTGGGTATTCACCGAGAAGAAGCCCAACCTCAAGTTCAGAAAAGCGGATGACGTCAAGATGCTCTTTCCAATGCCTGTGAAGGGCTTTTTTGATGCACTCTCCATGTACAAAACGGAAAGGATACCGCGCCTAAAAAACTGATCAGATGAAGATCGCATTCCTATCTACATATCCTTTCAAGACAGGGCGCACGGACAAGGAGCACATCTACAAGGACATAGTCGATGTCATAAAAAAAGATGTGGAAATAGAGTTCTTTTCATTGTCGGATAAAAACAGCACCACAAAATTTTCAGGCCTGGTCCAGCACGAAATAAAGGGGCTCGCGCCAAGAAACAAATTTGTCGCGCATGTGGCGATTCTGGATTACATGTCTCTTCTGGCCTTTGGCCAGAAGTACTCTCCCAAAGCAATAAGGGACAACAAGGCTCTGTTCGATAGCCTAAAGGAGTACAACCCGGATTTTGTGATAACCTCGGATCCCGCTTTTTACGAATTCATAAAACGCTTCATAAAAAACACCGACTCAAAGTTCATCTTCATGACTGACGCCTGGAGCCGCGAAAGATACAATATAGTCTGGTGGGACGAGCTCAGAACAAAGAACCTCCAGTTCTTATATCCAATATCGCGCAAGAGATATGTTGATTACACCTTTGGTGTCTTTGATGGATTGTTATCGCTAAGCAGCGCGGTGATACTTTCATCTGCATATCACAAGGAGCAGTTCGAGAAGCTCTTTCCCAAATACTCAAAAAAGGCATATTGGGCGCCCCATCATGTTGTGAGAAAGGAACCGAGGCGGCGCATAAAGAGAAGCATAAGGAACATTCTGTACATAGGCGTGAACGACCCCCAAGCGATGCAGATGATAGAGGACATTGCAAAGGACTTGCCTGGCAAGACAGTCACGATGGCAGGATACGGCGTTCCAAAGGCGGTTGTCGGCAACGTCAGGTTCTTCGGCTCCTTCAAGGAGTCTGAAAAGAACCTGCTATTCGGGCAGGCTGACGTCTGCATAGCGCCAATCCCCGCAGGCACAGGAGGCAGGAGGGCAAAGCTCTTCGACTACTTCCTTTACGGAAAAGCGGTCATAGGGACAAAGTTTGCCTTCGAGGGTTATGATGGCATAACGGAAGGAAAGAACGCGCTCATCGAAGATGACATAGGCAAGTTTGCACAGAAGATACTCTGGCTTGAAAAGCACCCCAAGACATTCATCGAGATGCAGAAGAACTCACGCGCGGTATTGAAGGACGTCACAAAGGAAGAGGCGAGAGTGCTCTGGCGCAGATTATTAAATCAACTTGCGAGTAAATAGCGTGGTTACTTGAAGGCCTATCTGATCACTCCTGTTGACATAAAGTACAGCTACAGGGGCACAGAGTACCATGTATATGAATACGCAAAATTCCTCAATGAAAACGGTATAGATGCGAATGTGCTGATAACAGAGGAGCTAGGGCGCGAGAACACCAGGCCGGTAATAAAAAACTACGATTCTGTAAGGAGGAGATATTCAAAAGTAGGCAAAAAAGAAATAGAGATGGCCGGCGTTGCCACGATACACGGCCAGCCCCTTTACACGTATCTCAACCTCCCAAAGGACGGGCCGATATACTTCCCGTACAACCTGCACTACTACCTTGTCAACATCGCGCTCAAGCCGATGGGCCAGAGCTACATAATAGGGTCGCACGGGCTGCAGTTCAAGCTTGGCAAGCTCATACTTGGCGGCCACCAGAATCTGGAGAACTTTGTAAACTTCGCCACAAGGGCCTCCATCTTCTCCAAGCTTGAAGGCGCGAAAAATGTCTACTTCCATGTATTGAACAAGAAGCAGGCGAGATACCTGACAAAACTTGGCGTAAAGAGCGGCAATATCTTCTACATACCTGCGATGGTTGACACCAAAAACTTCAAAATGGGTTCAAACAACTCGAAAGCGTTGAAGGTCGTGCACGTTGGCGGCACAGAAAAGGAATCCGGCATCGTCCTTGAGGTGATAAAGCAGCTGAACCGCATCGGCAAGCTTGGAATGTTCGAATTCTACTTCATCGGCAACCCGAAACCAGAGGAGGCAAAAGAGCTCGAGCTGATATCCAAAAAGTATGATAACATACACCTTCTCGGAAGGGTGAGCGACAGCGTTCTCGTAAGCACCCTTTCGAAGATGGACGTGATGATGGTCACGGCATATGAGATATTCCCCAAAACAATGCTGGAGGGGGTGGCATCCGGTCTATACATGGTCACAAGCAACAGGAACGACGCTGCGGAAGACTTCCAAGAGCTTGGAGTCAAGCTCGACATAGTGAAGACAGGCGTGCCTTCAGAATACGTGCAACCTCTGGTACGACTTGCAAATAAAAAATCCCAGGGCCCTGCAAAATTCAACCCGTACAAAAAGAGAAACAGGGGCATAGTCCTGAAGAAATTCGACCAAAAGGTCCTCCTGTCTAAGGTGCTGAAGATGTTCCTGAAGGTAATGAACACTGATAAATGAGCCTCTCTCAAGAGCCGGTTACCGCCTTTCTCAGCCTTTCCTGCGGCCTCGACCCTATCCGCCTCTCCCACAATTTCCTGGTCGTGCCGACCTTCGGTATCTCTGGGAGCTTTGATGGATCCTTGCAGACCACGAGGTGGAAGTCCTCATCCCGCTCATACTTGCCCCTGACGAACTGGGTGTTGAAATACCTTACATATGCGTCGACATTGGTTAGCCCAAAGCTTTCAAATTTCTTCACCCACCAGCCTTTCGGTTCCTTTGTGACGTGCAGGTCCACGTTCTCAACGATCGATGGGGAGTTCGCCACGCTCATCACCCACATCGCAGAAGGCTTCATGTGCTTCATCACGTTGCGTATGAGCTGGTCGAGGTCCCTCTTTTCTATGTGCTCCATGAATTCCCATGCAGTTACAACATCGAAGTGCATCGGCCTCTTTGGTGGTGTGGTGTAAAGGCTGAAGGGCTTGGTCACGTCGCATGTGAAAAGGAACTCAGGTATGTTCCCCCACTCCGCCCTGTGAAATCTCTTCGAATAATCGCTCCCCTCCAATCCTACGGCAACGTGCCCATCATCTATCATCTCCCTGACAAACCTGCCGCCCGCGCAGCCGACATCCAGCAGTGATATCTGATTGGAGCCGTAGAGCCCATACAGCTTCTCGTTGAAGAGATGGTTGCCGCTGTTGTCCCGCCTTGCACCAAGCGGCACTATGTGGTCGAGCGAATGGTAAGCCACCTTGGCCTTGCATTCGAGGATTATTCTTTGCGGTTTTTGATGCTCTTTCATGAAAAACGCTAATAGATATACGACAAAGAATTAAATAAGTGATTTATTAAAAAGGCGTTTTCTCGAGAACTGGCTGGCTCCCCCCTCTCAACGCCTGGAGCCTGCTCCTCACCCTATCTTCCGCTATCACCCTGGAGGCGGTGCTCTTGTCAACCTCTGCATACTCTGCTATTTTCCAAACAGGCAGCCTCATTGTGCGCCCTTCCCTTATCCTCCTTCTCGCATCGTCGCTTATGGGCTCCCTTATTGGTGAAACTGTTGGCATGGTATTACAAATCTATTCTATCGGCCCAGATATTTATTCTTTTCTTAGCGCTCATTTTGCGGCTTTCGTGCAGGAGCCCCCTTTACTAAAGGTTTTAATTACCATCCGCACAAAACTATTGATAATATGGAGGCAGAGAAGCCAAAGGGAACCGGAATGAAGCGCACGCACCTGATTGCTGCCGTTGTTGCAGCTGTTGTAATAATCACAGGCGCTGCTTACATTACGATGAGCGGGGCACTGAGCCCAACGGTCGCGGCTGGCGACAACGTAAGCGTCTACTACACTGGGACATTCACCAACGGCACGGTCTTCGGCACAAACGTCGGCGGGCAGCCCCTTAACTTTACGGTTGGCTCGGATGAGATGATCAGCGGGTTCAGCAACGGCGTCGTGGGCATGAAGCTTAACCAGAACAAGACAATAACGCTCCCCCCGCAAGAGGCCTACGGGTATGTGAACCAGAGCCTTTTTGTGCAGGTGCCAATCTCCGATTTCGGCAATAGCTCCGTCCAGCTGGGCGGCGACGTGGTTGCCAGCAACGGCCAGCAGGGAGTCATCACAGCGCTGAACAACACTACCGTTACCGTTGACCTCAACCCTCCGCTGGCCGGGGACACGCTCGTGTTCCAGGTAAAGGTAGTCTCAATAAAGAAGTAACAGCCGCTTCCGGATAAGGTATTTAAAAGCAGGCTACGAAAAGGTTAGGGGCACTTTATGTCAAATGACAAGCTACTTGGAGGAATAGCCGCGGTGGCGATCCTTGCTTTTGCCGCGGTCGCGCTTGTCAGCGCGGTCGCATACAGCCCGTATCTCTCGCAAAGAGCCCAGACAAACTCATCGAGCTACATAACCGTCACAGCCTCTGGATCCGCCTCTGCAGCCCCGACAGTGGCGCAGCTCTACATCTACATCAACGGCACTGGGAGCACAGCCCAGCTCGCAACAGAGAACCTCTCGTATACTGTGACGGCCGTCAACTCAACGCTCAGCAGATATACGATGGGAAACGCAAGCGACATACAGACGACATCGTACCAGCTATACAAGATCCCCAACAGCACCGCATACGCCGCCTCAGAATCGCTACTGGCAACGCTTCCGCTCTCCTCTTCTGGAGCAGCGCTCACCGACCTCTCCTCGATACCTGATGTATACATAGGCAGCATTGGCATACAGCTGTCGCAACAGCAGCAGGCCGGCCTGAGGAGCGCAGCGCTCTCGATTGCCCTCGCCAACGCCTCATCGCAGGCGCAGCAGGTGGCAGGCCCATACGCATCGCTGCACATAAAATCCGTCACGATAAACGGCGCGTATTACTTCACTCCAGGAATATACACCGCTGCGGTGGCGAGCTCGCAGATATTCGGAGGGGCATCATCCGTGACGCAGAGCGTAACTGTCGAATACTCATACAACTAGTGTTTTTATGGAAAGAACCTTGGTGGTCGTGAAACCAGACGGCGTGGAGCGCGGCCTCACAGGCAAGGTGATATCAAGGTTTGAACACATGGGCTTCAAGGTGGTCGCGCTGAAGATGCTGAAGCCCAGCAGGGAGCTTGCAACCAGGAATTATCCGAACAGCGACGAATGGTACAAGCGCACTGGGGAGAGGAGCATAAACACCTTCAAGAGTTCTGGAATGGACGTCATGAAGAAGTTCGGCACTGAAGACCCGATACAGATCGGCAAGATAATAAAGGGCTGGCTCGTCAGGTTCCTCGCTTCCGACAATGTTGTTGCAATGGTCCTTGAAGGGAACAAGGCTGCTGTGCATGTGAGGAAGATGGTCGGCGAGACCGACCCGATAAAGGCAGCTCCCGGATCGATCAGGGGAGATTTCTCTGTTGATGATGTTATAAACGGCAACGGCCTCAACAGGCCAATGGTAAACGTAGTGCACGCCTCTGGAAACGCAGAGGAGGCGCTGCAGGAGATACCCTTGTGGTTCACTGAGAAGGAAATACTTTCATACAAAAGGGACAACGAAGGCGTCTTCTACAACGAGTGGTGAAATGGAAAGAAACCTTATATTCATAAAGCCTGACGCTGTCAAGCGAGGCATATCCGGTGAGATAATAGAGAGGTTCGAGCGAACCGGCCTAAAGATAACCGCCATGAAAATGCTCTGGCTCACAAAGCAGCAGGCAGCTAAATTCTACCCATCAGAAAAGGAGTGGCTGCTTATGCTTTCCACAAAGGTTACAGAGGCATTTGCCGCAAAGGGCAAGCGCTTCAACAAGGAACCGATGGCATACGGCAGGCGCATCAAGGAGTATCTGATAGGGTACATAACCTCGGGGCCGATAATTGCAATGGTCATAGAAGGAAACGAGGCGATAAGCATAACTAGAAAGCTTACCGGTTCTACAGATCCTTCCACGGCGCAGGCAGGAACGATACGTGGCGACTACTGCGCCGACTCTCTATACGCTGCAAACGTGGAGAACAGGGCATGCTTCACACTCATACATGTTGCAGGTACAAAGAAAGAGAGCCAAGACCAGATAAAAATGCTCTTTGGAAAGTGAAGTTTCTAAGAAACGAGACGAAATGCGTGACGAAGGATAATAAAAAAGATAATTGTTTGATCGTATTTGATAAGTATAGATGGGATAAGAAACTGCAATCATTCAAAAACTATAGTGATATGATAGAAAGGCACAACGACGCATTGCGTAAAGCAATATATGAAGCAGAAGAGGGTATAAAAAAAGAAATATAAAGCGCACCGGCCTGCCATCCAGACTCAGATAAATGGCCCACGTAGGACTACCAAATAATCAGACCTGCTTTTCCCTGCCGTTCGTTGTAACCCTTCCTCCCTTCCATTGGCCCCTGTATGAATTTGCTGTTCCTTCAACGTTGAAGAAGAAGAATTTTGCAGCGCGTGCCCCCAATTCAAACGTGAAAGCCTCATCGCTCAGGTTCTTCAGCCCCAACGTTATCGTTCCTGAGTAACCAGGGTCTATCTGCGAGAAAAGAAGCTGCACTCCAGACCTGCACAACGTGCTCCTTGGCGCTATCATCCCCTGAATGTCATCAGGCATGTTCACCTTTTCTATAGTCTCAACTATTATGAACTCTCCTGGTTTCAGGACGTAGTGCTTGTCCTTTCCCATCTCTGCGACAAGCTCCATCTTCGGGGTCTCCCTTTCCTCTACTCCGAGGAAGCCCTTTCCTTTTACCCTGTAGACCTTTCCTATCCTCACCTCAATACCGGTTCCTTCCGGGTTGTTAAGCTCCCTATCCGATAAACCTTCAACGAGCCCCTTCGTCTTTATCAACTCGTGCAATCTATCTATTCCAAGAGGCATAGCATCACTAATTCCTGTACTTCATCGAGTCGCTCATCATCTCTGGGCTCCACATCGGATCCCAGACCAGGTCGACCTCAACCTTTCCTATTCCCGTAAGGGATTCCAGCCTAAGCTGCACATCAGCGAGTATTATGCTCGTGACAGGGCACATCGCGCTCGTCATCGTCATGGTCACCTTGACATCGCTGTCGTGCATGTTTATTCCCTGTATCAGGCCGATGTCCACTATGTTGGCGCCAAGCTCTGGATCCTGACACATAGACAACGCATCTATAATCTCCTTCTTACTCGGCAAAGGCTCACACTATAAAATCTCACTAAAACTATTTATATTCGTTACAGAAAAGGTTTACTCATATTCCTCAAGCGGTTTTACCATCAGCTTACCCGCGCCAGCGCGCGTTGCCATCCTCCAGAATTCATCTTTTGGCTTTGCAAACATCTCCCTGACATACGCCACAGCCCTTTCCACATTTGGCACCCATTCTCCATATATCGAGAAAGTAAATACAATGTTTTTTGATGGGACAGCGGCCCCTGTTATCTCCTCTGGCTCAACCCTCTTTCTGTCCACAATAATAGCTTCAACTGTTACGGCAGGTTGGATGTGGCTCTGCATCTCTGCCTCGCTTCTGAACACTCCCGTTCCAGTTCCTCCAAAAGGCGTCCCTATGACCGCAACCGGCTCGCTCCTCTCCTGGTCGCTCTTGCGCGGCCAAACGCCATACGCATACCTGCCTCTCCTCAACGCGGCAAGGTGGTGCTTTTCCAATCCATTCTTCTGCTCCGCGATCTTTGCAGCGGCTATCTTTTCAAGAGCCTTTGTGTTGTACCTGAGCCACGAGGGATCCACCTGCTTTCCCCATTCCTCCGGGCTTATGATCCTCTCAACTCTTTCGGGCACAACCTGTTGTGCAGTATCATCTCCGCCTACAAAACGCCCTCCCTTAAGGTTGGGTTCCGCAAGCGCCGTACCGTTTGCCATTCTAGCACGCAAAGCACTCTTCCTTCCAGATATTTATATTTTTTAGGCCCGGCATCGCGGCATGCGAGGGTTTATAAGTCTGCATTCCAAATACAATACAGTTGAAAAGAAAATCGAAACAGGCTTATTCTCAGTCAATGAAGGTGTCCGAATAAGCGGTTTTCGCTTCTATATCAGACGCAGGTTTTCGCTAAACATAAGAGGTTAATATATGACAGGTTTTGAAAAGTTCTCGTTAAAGAAGGAGCTAGCAGACGCGCTGCACGACCTGGGCTTTGTGGAGCCCACTGAGGTCCAGGAAAGGTCGATACCGATTGTTATGCAGGGTAAGGACATAGTGGTCAGGTCTAAAACAGGCTCGGGAAAGACCGCAGCGTTCATGATACCGCTTGCGCAGATGATCAGGCGCAACGATTACAACGCTGCGCTGGTGATCGCGCCCACAAGGGAGCTCGCGCTGCAGATCGAGCACGTGGCAAGGGAGATAAACAGGTTCACGGGATTGAGGACAACGGTCGTTTACGGCGGGGTGTCCACAAGGCCCCAATCTGATAGGATATCCAGGGGCGTAAACATCGTGGTTGGGACGCCCGGCAGGATAATAGACTTGATGGAGGGCGGCGAGCTCGACCTCTCAAAGATAAAGTTCCTCGTACTCGACGAGGCAGACATAATGCTCGACATGGGATTCATAGATGACATAAAGTACATCATAGAGAGCACCCCGGAGAACAAGCAGACCCTTCTCTTCTCGGCAACTATGCCATCGAAGATAATGGACATTGCAAAGGGGTACATGAGGAACCCCACGGAGCTCGGGGTCGGGCAGGAGGAGGAGCTTGCGGTGACGACCATAGAGAACCTCTACACGATGGTTGACACCTCGTCAAAGTTCTCAACCCTTCTCGCATATCTGGACCACTACAAGCCGAGGAAGTCGGTCATCTTCGCAAGGACGCAGAGGAGCGCAGACATACTGCACAAGATACTGAAGGACCAGGGGCACGCGCCGATGGTCCTGCACGGCGGAATAACACAGGCGAGGAGGGAGATAGCTATAGGCGCATTCAGGAAGAGCGACAGGGGAATACTAATCGCAACGAACGTCGCTGCAAGGGGAATAGACATAGTTGACATAAGCGACATAATAAATTTTGACGCTCCGGACGAGCCCACCGTCTACATACACAGGATAGGCAGGTCCGCACGCATGGGAAGGGAGGGGCGTGCATTCACCATATTCAACAGGAACGAGCACGGAATGATAGGCGCAATAGAGAGGTTTGCCGGAGTCCAGATGAAGAAGATAACGGTTGACAACAGGAAGTTCAGCAGCATAAACTACGGAAACTACATAAGGCACCAGGGCGAATACGGGGAAAGAAGGGAGTGGAGGGGAGGCGGCAGGGAGCAGCAGCATGGAGGCGGAAGGAGGGGAGGCTTCCAGAGAAGGGGCAGCCACGGAGGAAGGTTTGAGCCAAGGCACGAGGGCAGGCGCTCATTTAGACATCCACCCCGCTCTTGACCTGTCGCCGCACCTAAGGCACTGGTAAAGGGTGGTGGTATCTTCATCTCCTTGCGTGACGGCATGATAGAGGACAACCGCCTTGTCGCAGCCGCACCGTTCACAGCCGTGCGGCACCCAGCCGTCAAATTCCTCTGAGAATCCGCAGTTGCCACACTTGATAAGAACAAGGCCGTTTTCTTCCTTTGGTGCAACCAATATCTTGCAGTTTGGGCAAACCTTCTCCAGCATAAGAGCATAGTTCGCTCTGAGAATATTTATACCTTCACACATCCCAAAAAGCGAACAAAAACCGAAAAGACAAGCCTTCATATAATGCGAAATATTTAGTAAGGAATAAAAGGGCTCTCCGCAAAAGGTATACGTGTCAAAATACTCAATCAGAGTTGAAAATGTCTCAAAGATATACAGGTCCGGCACGATAGTGGTCAGGGCGCTCGAGAGGGTCTCGTTTTCCCTAAAGAGGGGGGAGTTCGCCGCCATAGTGGGCCCATCGGGCAGCGGAAAGTCCACGCTCATGAACATACTCGGCACCATAGACAAGCCGACAAGCGGCGAGGTCTTCATAGACGACGTTCCTACGGCCAAGATGGACGGCAACGCGCTTGCAGACTTCAGGAACAGGAAGCTGGGCTTTGTCTTCCAGGCGTTCAACCTCATCAACGGGATGGACGCCGAGATGAACGTCGAGCTGCCGCTCATGGTCTCTCCATTGTCAAATACGGAGAGGAGGAAGAGGGCGGATTCCCTTCTCACATACCTTGGGCTTGAGCACAGGTTCAAGCTGAAGCCGACGCAGCTGAGCGGGGGAGAGCAGCAGAGGGTCGCAGTGGCGAGGGCGCTTGTGAACAACCCGGCGCTCGTGCTCGCGGACGAGCCGACTGGCAACCTCGACAGCAGGGCGAGCGATGACATAATAAAGATGCTGGGGAAGATAAGCAGGGACGAGGACGTCACCGTTGTCATGGTGACGCACAACCTAGACCTCACAAAGCACTGCGACAGGGTGCTTCACATTAAAGATGGAAGATTGGACAAGAACGTGGTATCATGATGAGAAATAAAATAGCAGTAACGATGTTGGGAGTTTTTGTTTTGCTCGGGATTGGGGGCATTGCATTTGCAGGGGTGAGCGGCACCGCGCCAATACCAACTCCGCCTCCATTCACGATAAGCACAAGCCTGCTTACGCTCTGCAAGGGCGCAATAAATTACATCCCGGTAAACGTCACTGACAACTATTTCAAAAGCCAAGGCATAGGGGTCGCAAACATGTCTGGCGAGCAGATGCAGTATGTCGAGATCTCGCTCAACCCCACAAAGGACCTGCTGCAGTCCGGCAACGGGACCATATATCTTGGGAACATAAACGCCAACCACTCCGTCACCGCGATGCTGCCGATCTTCGTCTCGGAAAACACCTCCCTCCTCACAACCGTTGGCATAGGGATAAACTACAACTTCCTACAGGTCTACTCAGACAGCGAGGTGAGGAACCTCACCTTCGAGGCAGAGGCCTGCCCGTCTCCCCTATCGGTCAGCGTAGAGCCGAAGACCCTCGTCTCCGGCGAGATACAGAACGTCTCTATCAACTTCACCAATACTGGCAATTCCACATTGAAGGACCTCTTCGTCCATTACAGCCTGCCATCCATAGACGGCGCGGTTGTGGGCAGCTCGCAGTCCGAGATAGGCGACCTTGCTCCATTCAGCACGTACAGGCTGAACGCTAGCATCTTCGTTTCAAGGAACGCAAGCATAGAGTCATTCCCGTTCAACCTCACGGCAACCTTCTACAACGGTAACGACAGCATAGTCCAGGTGTCGAACAGCACGTCGCTGATACCGATCGGCGCGATAGACCTGTCATCGTCGGGGCTTACGCTCTCTCCGGCCACTGTCGCCCCAGGTGGAATAATCTCAATATCGTTCGTGCTCACCGACATAGGAACGTCTGGCGCGTCTGCGGTAAGCGTCGGCGCGATCCTTCCGAAAGGGTTCAGCCCGTTCGGCACGATCCCGGTCTACATCGGTGACATAAGCGCTGACAGCCAGTCGCCTGTTACGCTCACCCTGGAGACAACCAACGCGGTGCGCCCTGGAACGTACAGCATACCTCTGCAGGTCAACTACCTGAACAGCCTGAGACAGAATGTGAGCACAACGAGCAACGTTGTGGTGATAGTCTCCAACAGCGCCTTCGGCGCCAGCGGGGAGCTTGGGTCAGGGGCGACAACCTATGTCTCAAAGAGGAGCTCTTCTTCGGGTGTTGCGCTGCCCCTCATACTGATAGTCATCATAGCTGCCGTCTCATACCTCTACGTCAAGGAAAGGAAGAAAAACAAAAAGGGCTCGAGATGATGGCATCGTTGAGAGCTGATACCTGGCGGTCCAATGAAGATAAATGACATCCTTGTCCTGAGCTTCAAGGACCTGACCGAGAAGAAGGTCAGGACTGCGCTGACAGTGCTCATGGTGATGATAGGCGTTGCCTCAATAGTGGCGCTCGTGTCGCTAACCCAGGGGATAGGGGCCAGCATATCGAGCGAGCTCTCAGCGCTCGGCCCCACCTCGATAATAGTGAGCTCCACCGGGCCGCTGGGCTTCACCCAGGCAACCGTTTCTGACATACAGTCTCTGTCGAATGTCAGCTCTGTGGTTCCGCTGCTAACCGGCAGCGCAACTGTGAGGTACGGCAGCGAAAACACAACAGCCACAATAATAGGGATATCGCCGCAGGACCTGCAGACCTTTTTGGGGAGCGTAAACCTCTATCAGGGCACGCTCTACGCCGAGAGCGTCTCGCCGGAATCCGTGGTCGGCTACGACCTTGCCTTCCCCTCCTCTTCGGACGGAAGGCAGAACATAGTCGTCGGCCAGCCAATAGAGCTGACAATAGGCGGGGGGAAGAGCGCAACCAGCATAACGGTTCCGGTTGTAGGCGTCCTGCAATCCTATAGCGCATCCATAATATCCGTAGACTCGGCGGTGGTGATGTCGCTGCCTGCAGCCGAGACGATACTCCACAAGACCTCGTACAGCACGCTCATAGTAAAGGCGTCAAACACTAGCACCGTCTCGGGGGTGGCAAACACGCTCACCGCGATATACAGCAGCACCGCGCATATCACCACAACACAGGAGCTGGCAAGCACGGTCTCCTCCATAATAGGATCCATCAGCACCCTGCTCATACTCATAGCCGGGATATCGCTGCTTGTCGCCGCCATAGGAATAATGAACATAATGCTCATCTCGGTCTATGAGAGGACGCACGAGATCGGCATCCTGAAGGCGCTCGGCTTCAAGAACAGGAACGTAATGGCTATCTTCATAATACAGGCGCTGATAATAGGGGTCTTCGGCGGAATAGTCGGAATAGCTGTGGGTGGAGGCGGAGCGTATGTTCTGACAACCCTGATAAGCCACTCATCGTCTTCCGCACCAGCTACGCCAACGGCGTCATCAGGAAGCTTCAGGTCGGGCAGCGCCGGCGCTCCTTCTGGAGGTGGCGCGGTGGTTGTGGGTGGAAGCGTCTCGCCCAGCTCTTCATCGTCGCTCTCCTTCACGCCTGTAATATCGCTTAGCACAGTGCTGCTTGCGATATCAGTCGCTGTCCTTGTAAGCGTCATCTCCGGCGCGTACCCGGCGTGGCGCGCATCGAGGCTGGAGCCAATAGACGCCTTGAGGAACCTCTAGGATATGTTGAATATCCTGGTGGCGTTGTTCTCGTACACAAGGCTCAGCTCCTTGCTTCCGCAAGCCACAGGGTTTGTCAACTCTAGCTCCCCGATCGTATTGTCAGACCTGGCTGCCGTGAGGTTGTATTGCGCAGAGACGTCCTCGCACAGCGAGACGTTCACCACCGTGTCGCACCAAAAGCGGTTTATTATAATGTAGTTGGCGTCGGTTGCCGTAAGGTAGCTGCCGTTGCACGGGCTCGTATACAGGAAATCCGAGAAGCTCGTTATCGCGCTCGGGTTCCACCACGAGGTCCCGTATACGCTCCTATTACCCCAGTACTGGACCGCTTCCGCATCCAGATAGTCTGTGAGGAACAGCGAGTTTGCGGGAGTGTTGTGGCTGACCCACAGCATCGCTGCATGGTAATCCGGGCTTGCGTAGAGGATTGACGGCGTCGCAAGCATCTCAGAGACGCTTATCAGGCCATAGGCGATTATCAACACGCAGAATGCCGCCATGACCTTCTTCGACTTTATCTGCGACAGGGCAATGCCGCTTACAATTGCCACCTCGATGACCATCAGGGAGACAAAACGCTGCACCTGCAGCGCTAGGGGAACGGCGAGCACAATGAGCAGCAGCAATATTCCAATTATCTCTCCGTTTTTCTGCTTGATGAACCTGAAGGCCGAGAGGAAGACCAGCATCCCGGAAAGCGCAAAGCCGATCGCTATCCCGACTATGTTGGCGTGCCTCAGGATTGTCAGTATCAGCGAGCTTTTCAAAATCACATCGTAGTTCTGCTGCGTCAGCACGACAAGAATCACCTGCGGGACGAACGAGCCGCTCTGCTGTATGATCGTATGGACAAAGAGCAGGTATACCGCGGCCCCGGCGACGAGCGTCACCGCGAAAGTTTTTCTCGCATCCTTCAGCATGGCGTTCACACCCAAGAAAAAAAGGACCACAGCATATGAGACTATGGCGAAGGCGCCTCCCCTCCAAGAGAGATAGCTGCCTGCAAGGAGGATTATCGAGAGCGCGCCAAACATGATCAATTTCTTCCTGTCCCTGTAGTTGTCCTTGGCGTAAATGAGCAGGAGTATCGAGGCCGTTAGGAGTATTGGCAGGAAGAAATCCCCGGTCCATTCGGCAAGCGACTGGATCGCATTGGCTGTCGGATATATAGCAAAGAGGGCGGTGGCGAACACCGCGGCCTTATAGCCTCCGGTTATCCTCTTGCAGAACAGTATGATGACCAGAACGCTTACTGCTACGAAGGCGGCCTTGACGAGGTATGCGGTCTCCAGTATCGGAAGCACAGAGTGAAGGAAGTAGTAGGGCACGGTCACAACGTAGACCTGGAAGGGCGCTTCTGTAAAGCGGAACTGGTACGGCGGGCTGCTTGTCAGGTTCGTGACATAATGGGGCAGCACGTAGTTATTCTGTACCGTTATATTCATTGCAGCAAAGGCCACCATGGCTTCCGGGTCGGTGACGCCGTTGATGATTGCAGGAAGGGCGCGCAGCGCTATGATGATTACTCCTATGAGGAGCAACAGCAGCATGGTTTTCTTTGTGTCCATATTCCTACCTGCTTTAGCTTGGATGTGATAAAGGCAACCCCTTATCATTATGCGATTCTTGAGCCGTTCCCGCCTCTCCCTTACCCGGGCGATAATTGGGTCAATTCTTTTTGGAGTGGTAGCGTAGCTGCACCACTCCTGACCTATACTGCTTTACGCTGATCAGCGCCAGCTTTATCCTATCAGTAAACAGGCGCCTGCCTTCCCCAATCCCTACCGGGTACACTATCAATATGTATTCGTCAATCAGCCCCAGCCTTGAAAAGTTCTGGGCTGTGCGCACGCCCCCTGGTATGTATATGTCGCCAGTGCTGCGCTTTTTTATTTTCGCGACCGCTTTGACAAGCTCCCTGTCATTTTTTGCGATGATCAGGTCCGCGCCCACCACCGGCCTCTCATGCTTTTTTGAAATTATGATAGTATGCAGCTTGTTTACCGCCCGCGCAATTTCCATCTCCCACTTATCTGCCTTTCCTTTTCTCTCAACATTTCTCCAGTATGCCACCATGCCTGGACCAGTTGGGTAGCCCATCATCCAGCTCTTGGCGCTGCTGACTATGCCCACTATGTCATCGTGCAGCTCCTTGTCCGCTTTTGACGGGTCAAACCAGTCAAGCTCCCCATCGGGTCCGGAGAGGCAGCCGTCGATGGTCATCGTCATATACAGGAATATTTTTCCCATGATATATGCTTGAAAATAAAGAATAAGATACTATGCTGTGCGGGCCCTGGTTTTGCTTTCTACTTTCTTTTCAAATAGCTAACAAGAAGGATTACTAGAAATGCCAGGACAGACCAGATTATGATATCAAGAGATAGCCCTTCAAAGCTGAAACTACAAGAAAGTGCAGGATGTGAGAGTGGAGCATTAGGCGTTGCCACTGGCGAGAGGCACACCCCTGTAAAAGCTATAGGATACCCCCAGTGTGGTGAAAACAAGGTATCATTTGTAACATAAAATCCATGAAATGGCGTAGAAGCTATAGTAAGGACAATACCAATGATTATCGATATTATTGCTTTATATCTCATCTTCATAAACTCAGATTAGCTTACTTATCATAGCTATAAAAACCTAGTTACCCCAGCCTAGCCCTAAAGTATGATAAGGGTTTTAGATTTATTCCAAAGCCCGGAGAGGGAGTTGAACCCTCGACCTATTGCTTACTCGAAAGATACGAGACAATCGCTCTGCCACTGAGCTACCCGGGCGCTGTGGATAATAATCTAACACATAATATTAAAACCTTAAATGCGTAGCCTTTAGGGGAATTAAATGGTATACCGAGCCGGAGTGCAGTATGTCTGGGCGCAGGTTCCTGAAGGGCTAAACCCCCAACCTGTTGGCCCGACGCTCGTGACCCCGCAGCCCGAGGCTGGTGCTCCGTCGCCAATACCCGTCGCGCAACCCTCCCCAACGCCGATTCCCCAGGTCCAGCCTGAGCCGAAAGCGGGCACCCCAAAAATAATCCCATTCATTGCAATAGTCGTTGTGTTTGCGCTTCTCGCAATAGCATTCGTATACATAAAGGTCATACCGCACCCGACGACCACTACCTCGCTCTCAACGACAACCATATCAAACCTCGGGGAGGCGCCGATAACAGGCTGCACAAACATAAACGCGCCGGGAGGCTACTACTTCGCGTCAAACATCTCAACAAAGATACAGTCTGGCGCGTGCATAAACATAACCGCCAGCAACGTCAAGATAGACTGCCAGGGCCACCAGCTCATTGGCTACGGGCCCTTTGTTGGTGTGCCGCCCTTTACCTCCGGCATAAAGATAAGCTCTGATTTCGTCACTCTCACAAACTGCAAGGTGTCGCGCTTCTCATACGGGGTCTTTGCCGGACCGGCTTCCGGCCTGGTTATCGACAACAACAACATATCGTCAAACTACGTGCTCGAGCTCTATCTTGACAACGTGCAGAACAGCAGCATATACCAGAACATAATGGAGGGCGCCTCTGGCGAGCAGGGGGTCATCCAGATAACAAACAGCACCTCCAACAACATAATATACAACAACACGATAACCGGGGGCGTAAACTACGGCATTGTGATAAACTCGAGCGGCAACATCTTCAATAACAACTTCGTTAGGAGCGGGACGTACTCCTTCTACTGCACATCCACCAATGGCTTCCCGGAGAGCAGCAGCGGAACCGGAAACAACTGCTACAACGACTCGGGCTGCAGCTTCCTGACCTGCGCAGGGGTGAACCTGCCGGTAAACCTGTCAAGCATAATCCTCTCCAGCTCGGTCTCGAGCTGCGGCTCGATAAGCACACCTGGTGTATACACTATGGAGGGGCCGCTCGATATGAACAATTTCATAAACACGAGCAACCCGTACGCGTATGCAGGGACGGTAGCCTGCATATCCATAAAGTCTGGAGGGGTGACGCTAAACTGCGGCGGATACCCGATAACACACGCCCTGACCGGAATACTCGCCACAAGAAGGGACAACATCACGATAAGCAACTGCAGCGTATCGGCGAACAACTACGGGATAATATTCACCAACGTCTCGGATTCGAAGATATACAACTCTAGCACGACCGGCGGGTTCGCCGGAATAGCGCTCGACTACTCTGACGCCGACTTCCTCACAAACGTCACGGACAACCAGTCCGGATACGGCATATTTATAGAAAACTCTACAACGGATTCTTTCAAGCAGTTCAAGGACGACAACAACACCTACGGCATCTACCTCACAAACTCGACCGGTGACATATTCACCGACGGGCAGGCGATCGGGAACTCCAACATAGACGTGTACGCAAGCCCAGACTCGGCAAACTCGAACTACAACCTGATGACAACGACAAGGTGCGGGCTCACCAACGCCGCCTGGGCGTCCTGCCAGAACCACATAACCACATCGCTCCAGTACACCGCCATAACCTCGTGCGGCCAGATATCGAGGCCCGGAAACTACCTTCTAACATCTCCGATATCAACGACCTCGCAGTCCTGCATAGGGATATCTGCAAGCAACGTCAGGTTCGACTGCAACGACCAGTTCATAACCTCAAGCATCGCGGAGCAGTTCGGCTACGCGATATCCATAAGCAACGCGACCAACGTGACGGTCCAGAACTGCAGGCTGAGCTTCTTCGGCTCCGGAATAGCCGCATCAAACTCCAGGGGCATCAACGTAAACAACATTACCGATGCCTTCTCGGTAAACGGCATCGAGTTCAGCAGGGTTGTCAACTCCATAATAACGGCATCGTCCTTCCTCAACAACACCTACTTCGGGATAGCCATTCTCAATTCATCGAACGACATAGTGTCCGATACAAACGCGTCGTACGAGATCGGCCCGGGAGCGGGCGTGCTGTTAAACAGCTCCAGGGACAACCTGCTCTCTGGGGTGGTCGGCTACAGCGACGACTATGGCCTTGTATTGCAGGGCAACTCGCAGAACAACACCATTGAGAACAACACCATGTCTGGGAGCAGCGTCTTCGACTACTTGTGCAGCCCGGAGAGCAGCTCCATAGATTCTGAATACGGAGGAATAAACGGCGGCGCGACAAAGGACGGGTGCAGGTGGCTCGTTGTCCTGCCCCCAGGCTACTCCGGAATGCAGTGCCTTTCCATCGTCAGGCCGGCATACATAGGAATAACCACAGACCAGGAATACACGGTTGGGGCAACCTGCTACACGGTTCTTGCAAACCAGACCGTGATAAACTGCAACGGACACACAATAATAGCGGTTAGCAACGGCACATTCGTCCAGGCGGACCCGGGCTCGACCCTCACAGTCAGCAACTGCCTGCTCAAGGGCTTCTCCCAGCTTGTATCAAGCGAGGGCGCTTCTGTTGTCCTGACAAACGACACGGTCTACTCCAACCCAGAAGGGGCGATGCAGTACCTTCCAGAGGTTAGCATAGTCGGAGGCACCTCCGTGAAGCTGAGCTCTGACAACATAACAACTGCCTACAACGGGATATCGGTCAGCGACGACACCTACGGCACGGTTGAGGACAACAGGGTATCCGCCGGAGGGGTGGCGTATGCCTTCATCAACACGACCAGCCTGGATCTAAAGAACAACCTAGCCACGCTCGCCAGCGGGGTGCTCGGCCTCCTGATGGTCAACTCCACGCAGAACCTCTTCCAGTCCAACAACTTCACGGCCGTCACGGGAATGGAGTGCTACGGCAGCTCCTCAAAGAACTCATCCAACACCGACCAGGGGGAGAACATCTGCACCGTGCAGCTGGGATGCAGCTGGATAAAGTCGTCATCGGGAATTTGCACTTAACGTGATCGAATGCTTTTCAGGGAGCTTGCAGAGTATTACGATAAGCTTACCTCGATATCCTCAAGGCTCGCCATGATGGACCTGATGTCCGAGATCTTCAAGAATTCCGAGAAGGATGAGGTCAAGAACATAATATACATAACGCAGGGGGTGCTCGCCCCGCCGTACGAGGCTGTAGAATTCAACATGGCCGAGAAGATGGTTGAGGAGGCGATAGCCCTAGCAACCGGGATCTCGAAGGAGGGGGTTGAGAAGGAGTACAGGAAAAGGGGGGACATGGGGCTGGCTGCAGAGCAGATAAAAACAAGGTCGAGGCTCAAGAGCATGCATTCTGAGAAGCTCTCTGTCAGCTCGTTCTACAGCTCCATGAAGAAGATCTCCGCGATATCCGGGCCTGGCAGCAAGGAGTCGAAGATAAAGGCCCTTGCAAGCGTGATTGCGATGTCCAGCCCCCTTGAGGCAAAGTACGTCGCCAAATATCCGATGAACGCCCTGAGGCTGGGCCTAGGAGACGCGACCTTGCTAGAGGCGCTCTCCATAGCGTTCTGCGGTGACAGGGGGAGCAAGCCGGAGCTGGAGAACGCCTACAACATCTGCAGCGACCTAGGCCTTGTGGGGGAGGTCCTCGCCAGCAAAGGAATAGAGGCAATACAAAGGTTCAAGGTGACGCTCTTCAAGCCCATCAGGCCCGCGCTCGCAGAGAGGCTGCAGACCGCAGAGGAGATACTCGAGAAGATGCACGGGAAGAGCGCGGTGGAGCAGAAGTACGACGGCTTCAGGTGCCAGATACACAAGGACGGCAAGAAGGTAAAAATATTCTCAAGAAGGCTCGAGAACACCACGGAGATGTTCCCCGACCTTGTGAAGGCAGTGCAGGAGGAGGTGAAGGCCGACAAGCTCATACTGGACTGCGAGGCGCTCGCCTACAACGAGGAGACGCAGGAGTTCCTCCCCTTCCAGGAGACCATACAAAGGAAGAGGAAGCACGGGATAGAGGAGAAGATTGAGGAATTGCCGCTCCACCTCTTCGCATTCGACATAATGATGCTCGATGGGGAGGACACGATGGGCGAGCCCTACCACAAGAGGAGGGAGCTGCTCGAGAAGCTCCTCAAGAACGCGAAGAGCATAAGCACCTCCACAATGGTGATGGTGACGGAGCCGAAGAGGCTGGAGGAGTTCTTCCAGAAAAGCGTGGAGAACGGCCTGGAGGGAATAGTTGCAAAGGAGATAAATTCAAGGTACATAGCCGGCGCGAGGAAGTTCTCGTGGATAAAGCTGAAGAGGAGCTACAGGGGGGAGCTGAACGACACCCTGGACCTGGTGATTGTCGGGTATTACCTGGGAAGGGGGATGAGGAGCGAGTTCAAGTTCGGTGGCCTGCTCTGCGCGACATACAACGACAAGGCTGACTCTTTTGAAACCATCTCAAGAATAGGAAGCGGCTTCACCGAAAAGCAGATGGTGGAGCTTGAGAAGATCCTAAAGAAGGAGACGGTGAAGCAGAAGCCGGCCAGGGTCGAGGCGATAATAGAGCCGGACTTCTGGGTATACCCAAGGTATGTGGTGACGGTGCGGGCCGACGAGATAACAAAGTCGCCGATGCACACCTGCGGCAGGAGGAAGCAGCAGGACGGCGGGGAGGTGGGGCTGGCGCTCAGGTTCCCAAGGCTGGTTGGTGAGGAGGCCATACGCACGGACAAGAGCGTTGAGGAGGCGACCACAACAAAAGAGGTTATGGAGATGTATGACGAGCAGAAAAGGGTAAGAGTGGAGGACGGCTGACTATTCCTGTATTATCGTCTCTATCACGGAAGAGAGCTTCTGGACGCCCTTTACAACATCCTTCATCTTCGGGTTGAGCCTGTAGCCAAGGCCATATCCATTCTCCGTCCTTATGTGCGTTGGCTGTATCACATTCAGGTTAAGCGACAGCTCCCTTAGAGTTATGATCAGAGTCTTCCTTGTAAAGCGCTTTTCAAGCACCGAGTAGAGCTCCCTTGTGGTCCTCGGAGACTTTTTGAGAAGAAGCTCCATAACGGCATAGTTCGGCCTGGTTATCGCCTTTCGCAGCGCCCAGATCTCGTCCTTTGGCTTTTCCCCCTTTACCATAGTTGATAATGGAAAATGAAGCTTTATAAATATTTGTAGCCAGCCCAGATTTGTGCCATCGCATACACGAATTATACAATGGTATAAATATATTTACTGAAGTAAGTATATCAAAGGTGTGTGCTTGCGGCTCTTTGAATGGTTGAACAAGGATATAATGCCGAAAAAGGAAGCGATACGGGTGATTGAAAGCAAGAGGGCAAGGGATTACGATATCTTCACCCTGCTCTCCAATGGCATTGGCTCGGAAGCTGCGGCATCCATATGGATGGCCATCGAACTTGGTTTCAACATAATTGTAACAGGAGATGCCGAAGGCATCGAGATTTTCTTGCAGGCACTCCCATCTTTAATGCAACCTTACCATAAGGGATTAGTAATAGAGTCGGGACACAACGAGGATTGGCTGATTGCAAACCCGAATCTGGTGTGTACAGAAAACCTTGATTCAAAGACTACAGCAGACCTGATAATAGTTGAGCATTCAAACCTGGCGAATGTAACCAACGCATTTCTCAATGTATTTAATGGAAGTTCGTTTGTTATAGCGCTTCCCGGAAAGGTGATAGAGGGAATTGTGAATACATTAACAAGCAAGCCTTACGAAGTGGACGGACCGCTAATCCAACTCCTAGACATTGTGATCCAGATAGACAAGCACGGAATGGTGGAGGATATGGCCGAGTTCCGCTGGCATTCAAGAGCGGAAAGGGGATGCCCCGCAGACCAGCCATGCGGTTCCTTGAGGCTTATCAGAGATAGCACTGTCGATTACAACGCGTTTAAGGAATCGAAGCTGATTAGAAGATACGCGCAAAAGAACCTGATTGGGTTGCAGGAATCTCTGGAAGAGATGAAAAGAAGATCAGCATTCCTGGCCTCACTAAAGAAAGGAGACGTTGAACCATGGGAGATAACAAGGCAGTTTCTTCTTTACAGCTGCCGTGCAACTCCGCAAAAGCTTAAATAGCTGAGATAATATTAATCACGTATGGCCCTAGTGGTGTAACGGCTCGCACGGAAGGCTGTGGACCTTCAAGACCGGGTCCGACTCCCGGCTAAGGCCTTTGTATTTCATGAGGAAGGAGGTCCGACTCCTAGCCTATAGCTAACAAAATAACAAAACTTTACTCTAATTCTGTAATAAAAAAATAAGCATAAATACCTGGACGGGCAGTAAAGATAGTGAGATAATATGAATGTACCAAATGTGGCGTTTGCTACTAAATTCCCAAAAGACGAGCAAGGGGTAGTTACGATAGGCAAGTTGCATTTTGTTGAAATGGATGTAAATTACGAACAAGCAATGAATGTTGCAATGCGCATAGGAAGAAGGCCTCCCATAACTGACGATTTTGTAGGACCAACAACTCCAGATAAACTACGCTTGGCAGGTTTCCTAGAAATGATCAAAACACCAATTTGGTTGGGAGAGGCTGGCAGCATACAAGTGAGATCTGACAGCATGGGTGAAGTGCTGTTTAAAGATTTCCCTGATCCTCTTGGCATAAACTCTGTTACAATCATGCGCAGGTGTGCCGTCTACACACCTATGCCTTTAGGCGATCATATCTCTATTAGTGAGGAGGTACCTGCAGCTGAAAATATTACTCATTGGGCAGCGTATGCCGATACAAACCTTGGAAAGATTTTGGGCATGATTAGAGGAAGCCATTGATGAAAAGTTTGTATGCCGATATATTACGTATATACTTTGTGAATCTGAACAGAATTACTTGGGTCGGCTAAGGCCTTTCTGATTTTTCCACGCGCAATAAAAAGTAATAAATAGGCAACATGGCAAAACACTTTCCGTGTTTATATGCCAGGACCAAGGACGCCTACAAGGAGAAAACCATCAAGAAGGGTTGATACAGAATCATCGATCCCAGCTGTGCCGCTGAAGATAAGGCCTTCGCAGCAGGAGGCCGAGGAAGGAAAGCTGCAGAGGCCGGTTGGCCTCAGATTGGGGGATGACATGGAGGAGAGAAAGAGGGAAGGCCGGATGATCGACATGATCGACGACTCTGCAGAGGCAGAGAGGAGCGACTGACATCAGGTTACCGGCGCGGGGAGCGATGTTACCTCCGCTTCGGTCACATTGCTTCCGAGGGAGATCTCGCGTATTCCCGTGACGGCCTCTATCGGCTTGCTGCTTCCAGAAGTGTACGCCAGGATCGTTGAGCTTATGTTGAGCGGCAGCCCCGAGACTCCAGATATGCATGTCGAGAGCGTGTAGTTTATACCTATTATCGTGCCGATGTACTTGAGCGTCCTGTTCGTCTGCGAGTACCCGCCTCCTGAGAAGAAGACGCACTGCAAGCCATCGTACGTCCTCTCGCCGCTAGATTGCAGCGTCGTGTTTGTCGGCAGCGCAAGATCATTTATGTACGATGTCAAGGCCTGCGGGCTTGAGAGTATTGAGAGGATGCTCGAGTTCCCCTTTGTGCACGTATAGGTTGTGTTGAATGAGATGTTGCCTATGTTGAATGCGGCTATTCCCCTTGTGCAGGTGTATGAGGTGCTCTGGTTTATCGCTATCTGGTCGAAGTTCATGTCCCCTATGGGCGTTCTTGCAACCATGTCAACCCTGCTGCTGTTGTAGTACCTCTGGAATGTCGCGTTGACCGGCACGGTCACCGAGAGTCCGCCGAGCAGGCTGATGCCCGACACCATCGAATAGCCGGAGTAGCTTATGCTTATCACGTTCGATGCGTTGAGCTGCTCTGCTATCGTCTCGGTGATCTGCGAGGTGTTTGAGGTGCTGCCCTTGGGGTACTGGACCACGAACTGCGTAGGAGCGCTCGTGTTGCCTATGTTCGGGGCTGTGGTGCCCTGCCCCTGGAATATGAGGGGGTTGAGGATGTATATTGCTGCGCCAGCCGCCACAAGCAGGAATGCAATTATGACAATTATTGCAATTAAGCCTATCCCCTTCATCCGATCACGCACTTGTCTGCTTGTTCTTCAGGAGCGACCTGTCGATCAGCTCCTTTGATATTCCCTTCGGCAGCGGCTTGCCGTTCACGTACTCGAAGAGTATGAGCTTGAAGACATTAGAGGTGAGGAAGTTCATTATTCCCCCAAAGACTATCAGTATCAGCCCGAATATCGCCATGGCGCCTCCGAGTATCACAGAAACTACCATTGCCACTATGCCAAGGAAGAGCAGGCCGACTCCGGCAATGATGAACATCAGGTTGTATAAATCTGAGTATATCAGCCCGCCCGCGGCCTTTCCAATGTTCCTTACAAAAAACTCCGCCCCCTGCTTGACCGCCTGCACTGGGCCGACCTTGTTGTCAAGTATCACGGGTATTGCGAAGATCGTAGCCACGCCTATGGCCACTCCGGCCGCAAGGCCGAAAATCAGCCTTCCCATAGCGCCCATCCTCTGCTCTATCAACCTGACGATCAGGAGCACCACAGAGTAGAAGACCGCCCACTCGAGTATCAGCGTTGTGTATTGCGACGTCTGCCTGAACGCCTCGACCATGCCTATCTTGTGGCCGTTCGCATAGCTCCTGAACGCTATCAGTAGCGCCATCAGGATGTACGTGGCTGTGAATGTGCTCACAAGATAGAAGAGGAAGAGCGCAACTATGTAGAGTATCCCGGAGACGCTTCCTCCCGTGACAACAGAGTTTATGAAGAGCGATGCGAATATCAGGAAGAATTCCACAAAGACCACAACGGATGACAGCAATGGGTAGAGTATCAGCTGCCTGTCGCTGAAGACGAGCTTCCTGACCTGCTTTCCCAGCGCCCACCCCGCCTTCAGGTTTTCAAACATTTTCTCACAAGCATTTCTGCGTCAAAGTTAATAAAATCTATGCTAATGCCATTGTATTGACATGGTTCCTGACAACATCGATCGACCTCTCGAACTTCGGCCTGAAGCCGAACTTCAGCATCCTCTTGTTGCTCAGGTAGGTGTTGGAGATGTCTCCCGGCCATCCCTGCTCCCCTCCGGTGTACCTTATCCTCGCCTTTGGGGCCATCCTTCCTATAACCATCTTCGCAATCTCCTCAACAGAGGTCTGCCCCTCAGTCGAAAGGTTGTAGACATTTTCTCCTAAGCGGGATTTTTCATAGATGTAAATCATTGCGCTTACGCAGTCCCTCACGTCTATGTATGACTTTCTCTGCCTTCCGTTGCCCAGAACCTCGAGGCTCCTCGGGTTCTTCCTCAGCTTCTTCACGAAGTCGAAGAAGACGCCGTGGGTCGAGTTGTTTCCTATCACGTTTGCAAACCTGTATATGTAGTAGTTCATGCCGTAGAGGTGCGAGAACGCGGTTATCAGCCCCTCAGATGCGAGCTTGGACGCCCCATAGAGCGATATTGGCAGAAGGGGGCCGTAGTCTTCCGGAGTAGGCCTGACTGTCGGTATGCCGTAGACAACGCTCGATGAAGAGAAGATTATATCCTTGATGTCATTCCTTCTCGCAGCCTCTAGCACGTTGTATGTCGCTATGGTTCCCTGCTTCAGGTCCATATCTGTTATCTTTATGCCGGCCGCAACGTCTGGGTTTGCGGCGAGGTGTATCACAGCGTCGACATCATCGCTCTTGATAGCCCTTGAGAGCTTCGCCCTGTCGAGAAGGTCTCCCTTGAGGAAGGCCACCCCCTTTCTTGTGAACCTGTCCACGAACTCCTGCCTGCCGCTGCTCAGGTTGTCGTATACTATTGCCTCTGCGCCAGACCTTGTGAGGAGCTCCAGCATGTTGCTTCCAACAAAGCCGGCCCCGCCGGTGACAAAGAACCTCTTTCCTCTAACCTTCATAAGATCGAATTCATATTTGCAACTCAACATTTATATATCATAACAGGGTTAGCATTTCCATAGAAGGTGCAACGAGATGCCGACAAGAGCGAGGCCGGTGCGGGCCCATAGGGATGAGTATTATTACCTAAGAAGGGCCGAGGAGCTCTCCGAAAGTGCCGACGCAAGATTGAGCGGCATGAGGACCAGCTTCTTCGACATTGATCCGGTAACGAGAGATCTTAAAGATGCGACAGACAACATAATCGTCGCCACGCAAAAGATGTATGAGAGGGCAAGGGTGGTGCATTCTGGCCCAAAGTTCAGGGAGCTCACCGGGAGGATATCGCACGCAGAGACTCTCAAGGATGCCGCAATCGCCAAGGAGGAGGCGGTCTCCACATTCCGTACAAATGTTGTTGTAGGGTTCGTTCCAGGGATTGGGATGGTGGCAAGCCCCATCGGACGGGTTGTCCACCCAACATTCAGGGGCAGCCACGTGCTGGTCATAGAATAATGAAAAGCCTTATAAAAATATCGAGCATACCTTATTCGTGGCTGACAGATCTATCAGGTATGGCGCGCTTCTCATCCTTGCTGGCGTAATACAATTCATCGCTGTGATGGCGATAGCGCAGGCGGCCTACCCGTGCACGGCCCACTGCTACAACATACTTACAAACCCAATCAGCGACCTTGGAAACACCGCCACGTCTCCGCTCTGGCCGCTCTTCAACTACTCTTTGGAGGTGTTCGGCGCCTTTGTGATCGCCGGGATACTCCTGATGCGCGGCGCATTTAGGAGATCATTGGAGAGGCAGATCGGCATCCTGCTCATAGTCGTTTCATCATTGGGCGCGATGGGCGTCGGCGTGGTCTCAGAGAACGTGATACTTAGGATACACAGCCTCTTCGCCTCAGTCGCGTTCCTTATCGGCGGCATCGCAGTCGTAATCCTCGGGGCCAACGAGCTCCGCTCAAACAGGAGAGGTTATGTGGTCTTCTCAATCATCGCAGGATCGATATCTGCGCTCCTCTTTGTAGGATACGTGCTAGGGATCTATCCGCCGCTTGCGCTCTCAGGCCCGGGGTTTGGGTTCGGAGGCGTTGAGAGGATGATAGCCGGCTCCTTCCTTGTCTGGCTGATTGTGACCGCTGTGTATATGCTCCTCAAGCCTTCAGCGGAGCAGGATACTCGGCGTGCTCGCTGATGGCGCGCTCGGCTGAGTTCACGTCGCCTATCGCTGTGACTATGACCTCATCATTCGCAGGCCCCATTATGTTCTCTATGAAGCTTATCTCGTCCCTTCTCACCCCGGCAGGTGGGCTCTTGTTGGTGAAGACTATGCAGCCGTAGTTATTCTTGTCGAAAGAATTGTAGAGCCCGGCGTTCATCTTTGCGGCAAGCGCCCTCCCGTTGCCCCTTATGTGGGTGTAAATGTGTGGATGCGTATTCTGTATGAAGGCGCCCGTCACGTCGAATATCTGGATGTTGCTCTTTGATGCGCTCTTTTCCTTTGCCATGTAGGTGCCGCCCCTCTTGTCAAACCTCTGTATTATTATTCCTGCGGCAACCAGCGCGGCTATTGCTATGTAGTAGAGATAGACCGGCTCTTTCAGTATCACCGCGGCGAAGAGCACTGTTATGAACGGCGAGAGGCAGTAGAGGTTAGTGACAATCGTTGTCTTGAGGACGCGGAACGCGCTGTAGTACAGGAACGGGATTCCGACCGCTGCCAGCCCAACGTAGAGCACGGCTATTGTCGCGTTCAGCGTCAGCGCGGGAAGGCTTGCGCCGCTGTATACGAAAAGCCCTGTTGCGACCACCAGCGCGACAGAGTTGAAGATGAACATCGTGCTCTCCATGTCTGTCTTGTACCTCTTCATGAAGACCGTGGAGAACGCCGCTATGAGCGTCATGCCCACAAGGAAGAAGATTATCCCCGCGTTTGCTCCGAGGAGCAGCGAGAGGCTGCCTCCGCCCACCGCGATGTATATTCCAAGGAAGCCAAGCATCAGCGCAGCGATCTGGATCTTTGAAACCCTCTCTCTCAAAAGGACCGGCAGGAAGAGCAGCATGAGAATTGGCTGCATCCTGTATATCACTGTGGCGAGCGAGGCCCCCACGTACTTCTCGGCGTAGAAGAGGCCGTAGTTCACAAAGCCGAGGTTTGCAAATCCTATTACTCCAAGGAGTATGTACTCCTTCGGGTTCCTTATGTATTCTACAAGCCTCTTCGTCTTCTTCTTTGCGACCACCAGGGCCAGCGATGCCGGAACAGCTATCAGATATGCTATGAAGAGGAATGCGAATATGCTGACGTTTGTCTTGTCAGCCACATTGAGCGCGATGGGCAGCATCGCCCCTCCAGTGAGCGAGCCTGTTATGAAAATGTAAGACTTCAGCTTTATGTCCATGGTATGGATTGTTTTGGGAGTAATATAAACCCTTCATTATTTGTCAACATTAGGGTCTTTTTCTGTTATTATGAAAGATATATATTCTTTGGCAGCCATCCAATAACCATGGATGCGCAGTACGAGGTGGAGAGCACCTTCAACAAGAGGTACGGCCTTGTAACAAGGAAGATAGTGAGGCTGCTCTCGCAGAACTCGAGGCAGTCTATCGCTGAGCTCTCAAAGAGCGTCGGTGTCTCGAGACCCACGGTCAAGGAGAGGATAAAGCGCCTCGAGAGCGAGATGGGCATGCGGTACACGGTCGAGCTTGACGAGAAGGCGCTCGGCTTCAACAGCCCGCACCTTATAGCGATAAAGTTCAAGAAGAGGCCGAACTACGACAAGATAAAGTCAATACTAATGAAGTCGTACATACCGCAGGCGGCCTTCTCCATATCAGGGGATTACGACATGATAATATACGCGAACGCGCTCTCGGGCGGCGCGTACGCGCACTGGGACAAGGCGATGCGAATCCTTCTCGGAGAGTACGGAGCGGTGTGGGAGCCCTCCGAGGTCATACACAGGCAGCTGGGCTTCTTCCCGCTGAGGAACGAGGCGATAATGAAGACCGAACTTGAAGAAAGCACAAAGATGATGCTTGCAAACCTCAACGACAACGCCAGGCTCTCCTTCCAGCAACTTTCTAAGAGGCTGGGCATGCACTTCAACACCGTCAAGTACAACTACGACAAGCTTATCTCCTCAAAATACATAAAGAGGCCGACCATAACCCTCGACATAGTGAAGGGCATCTCCTTCATGACCTTCTTCAGCAACTACATTCCTACGCAGGGGTACGAGGAGAGTTCGGCGAAGGCGAGGCTGGCGGTCTTTGCAGACGACGAGAACGCGATGGTGAGCAGGTATCTCGTCAGCATGCCGCTCATAGGCAGCCACGACCTCTTCGCGATGATGGCGTTCGACGACAAGGAGACGGCCATAAAGCGCAACATCTCGTACCACAGAAATCTCTTCATCAAGCACGGCATCAAGATTGTCCATGGAGAGGTAAAGGAGCTCATACTTGGCAGGCTGCCGATAAGGAGCCTCGACCAGAAGCACGAGTTCCAGAAGATAACCTGGACGTCAGACCTCAACGAATAGCCGCTAAAGTTATTTATATCTGGAAAGGCGAATGCTACTTGTGTAAACATGGCGCTTAGAATGGCCCCTGCAGGAGAGGCAATATCGGCCGCCCCTTCTGGGTCACAAATCAACCATAGGCCGGATTCCTCCGGTGCGGTGGATGTTGAACCGAAGAGCGGATGGAAGATCTCTGTGGCGAAGGTTGAAGAGAGGCCATCGGTCTTTATGCTTACGAGCCGGCAGCAATTCGGCGGGGAAACGCAGGGAAAGCTGAGGAACAGGGCGCGCCTGGAGCTCAAGGCGATCGACCCAGGCATAGCTAGCAGGATTAAATTCACGTTCAGGGGCGATAATGAGGGCAGGGTGATGCAGATATGCACCAACGATGATGAGTCTGCAGCCGGACAGCCGCTCAGAAGCGCTGCGATAGAATTGGCAGTGGTCATGCAGATGATGGTTGACCAAAGGCGCGGCATTGAGACTGCGTCTTTGCAGAGGCATTCGATTGCGATAGGAAAGGTTCCCGAAGCGGCTGAAGAGGTAAAAGAGAGCCCTGTGAGCGTTTCGGCAAAGAGAGGGCCGCCGTTCCACAATTGGAAGGTGAAGGTTAATGAGGATAGTAACGGAAGGCGAAACAGCTATTCTCTCAAGCGAAGCATTGACGAGCCTGGTTGGGAGGCGATAAGGCCCGTGGCCGAAGAATTCCTGTCGCATCTGCCGCAGCACGTGTCAAGGCAGATAACAATAAGGCCTTGGCGCCAAAGCATAGAGGGCGAACCCGCTGGCCCAATAACTGCGGTGTTGATAAGAAGGCAGGCCATGAGGGAGGGCACCAGCGTAGAGATCGACCAGCAGATGAGAAAGCTCGCAGAGCTTTTAGATGGAAAAATGGCTCCATCAGCGGCGGGGGAGGGGAGCGGCGCCTGACGTCTAGGCAACCGAAAAGCTTTAATATCATGGTGTATGTATATTATACGACGGAGAAGAAGGTCGGAAAGGCTCTAATTCTGCGTAAAAAGAAAAGAAAAAAGTGAATCAAATGAACGAAGACGAAGGAATGGAAAGGGGCAGCTCCTACGGGGGAGGCCGCGGAGGATACAGAAGCGAAGGAGGATACGGCGGAAGGAGAGGGGGTATGGGATCATACCAAGGATCTGGACAGCCAAAGCCTGTAAAGCCTGGGGACGAAGTTGAGGTCAAGATCGAGGCGGTTGCGTCAAAGGGTGACGGAATAGCCAAGAAGGACGGATTCGTAATCTTTATAACCGGAGCCAAGGAGGGAGAGACCGTAAAGGTCAGGATCACCGAGGTAAAGGAAAGATTTGCAATAGGAGAGATAATCTCTTAAGGCACAAGCTTTTGTTTTTTTACTCTTTTTTTGTTTTTTTTTTAAAAACACCTAGCGCGAGCCATTTCTAACGGAGAGTGCAAGTCAATGAGTTTTTGTGCAAATATTTGACGGAAGTAATAAGAAATTGTTTATTGATTAGAATGTGTGGCAAGACAAAAAGTAAAACCTATATCCAAGATATCAATATTTGGATTAATTATAGCAATAGCGATTGGTATATTGGTGGGGGTAAGCGCGCTCACAATCAATGTTTGGAAAGGAGAGTTATCTCAGACAGGCTCACCAATTGAAAATTCAACTACTTCTATATCGCAATATGTAGTTACCACATCTGTTTCTGCATCCTCTGCTCCAACTACAATTCATCAGCCATTTAACCTTAGTGTAGCTTTTAGTTCGTGTGGCGCACAAACTCCTGGCAGTAATGTTTTGTGCACTATACCTATGGTCGCTCATCCAGCTTGCGTTCCGTCTCCCGGTTATGTCTGCTTTCAAATTAATCCTCTTTTTGGCGGCATTCCAGCAGGTTTTTATCTAAAAGTGATTGCTAATGTTAGCAATGGAAAACCACCATACACCTACAATTACATATTGGTAAATCAGTGCAATAATTCGGTGATAGATTCTTCGCTACATCAAAATGTAAATTCTTCAGTGGATTATACATTGTTTGCAGAAGATCCGCTTCACGCCTGCGATTTCTTTGTGAATGTTAGTGTTGTAGATGGTCTAAATGCAAAAGTTAATGAAAGTGTTAATATGTCTGTATAAGCTACTGCACTTTTATAGCTCATATTTTTGGCTTAAAAGTGCAACGACGGATTTTAGATAAGGTATAAATATCACAAGGGGCACAATAGCCGTGATTGAATGGACATGCTGCAGGGCTTCACCAGGCTCGAATCATCGATAATACTCAGCGTTTCGGGCATGACGCGCAACGGCGCGCAGCTCCCAAAAAAGGACCTTATAGAGAGCGTTGCAAAACAGGAGGGGGTCGCGAGAATCGATGTGGAGAGGTCCATAGACTCTCTTGCTTCGAGGACCACCCTCGTCGTGATAGAGGAGTTCATACCACGCCACTGGGGGCACAGGTCCAAGACGGTTGTCCTCTCTGCGCACTTTCAGGAGGCCCTTCCAAATATAAGGAGGATACCTTCCAATGTTTTGTCAAAAACGGAGGAGCGCGAGCCGCCAGCTTTGAGGAAGGAAGAGCCTGTAGAGAGGAAGAGGAGGGCGCGCAGCACCAGGTAGGATCACAATTGCACAGAAGACAGGCGTAAATATCAGGACGGATCAAGCAGTTCATTGGTGCCGTGTATGCCAAGAGGGAGAAAAGGTTTGGATGTAGGCAAAGATGGTGCAGCCGCAGCGGCGCCCATATCTTTGATTGGATACATTGTTGGCGACTACAGCGTCAAGGAATCGCTCGCCATACTTATAGTGCACTCGCACGTCAAAAAGAGCGATTTCATAGGAAGGGATCATATCGTAAAGGAGCTTGCCGATTATGGCATAGATGAGAACGATGCCAGGCATACGGTCAAGTCTCTGGTAGATTCCGGCGCGTTCCAAGAGAACTATCACAAGGGCACATCGCTGCGCCCGGGGTTCAGCCTTATTGAATTGAGGGCGGGGCTCGACTCTTACGCCGAGGTGGCTTTGCGCACAGCGCTTGCCGGCTCGATGCCGACGTTGCGGGCCGCCAAGCCGATTACAGGGCAGGCTGGCTGGCAGGCGAGAGCCGCCAGGCCTTCGGAAGGCGCGCCGGTCATTCGTGGCGAGGGGCCGCTAAAGATAGAGGCATGGAGGCCCAGAGGGCTCGCCCCCTCTTTCTCCGAGCCTGCCAGGATAGGCCCTGTCGTGACCGAGACCTTTTCAAGGAAAAAGAGATTTGCATCCTATACAAGCGAGGAGACGGGCATCATCCTTCAAATATGGGCGCACACCTCAAAGGGAGAACAGGCATCAAAGGAGCAGGTTGCGATCGAGCTCGCCAGAGCCGGACTGATCACGGAGCACGGTACAACCCTTATAGTGGAAAGCCTGGAGAGGAATTCCATCATTGTCCCTGACGAATCAGGCGGCATCAAGATCAACCCGGAGGCAACGGTGGCCAGATTTGCGGGCGCATGGTTCAGGGTTGCGCGTGGAGCGGCGCCAGCTGAGGGCAGCAAGCCGGCCTGAAAAGCATAAATATCTGAAAATATACTAACGATTGATCATCATGCGTGCTGAAAAGCGCACAGAGCAGCCTGAAGGCGCGCCCTGGGTTGCGAACGCAGACATAGCATCAAGGGTGGAGCGCGTGCTCAAGGTGTTCGGCGCTGTTGACGACCTCCACACCGACATGGAAGCGCTGCACAAGAAGCAGGTCTCCGCCATCATGAGAATAAACGATGCCGCGATCTCAACCGGCATAGCAGGGCCCTCTACGGCATTGCTTGGAGAGTTTGAAGACTCGAGGGAGAGGTCTGAAAAGGCGCTGTTAAACTTCCTGACAGGCATGCTGCATGACGAGTTCTCCGGGCTGCGTGGCGATAACCTGCACTTTGCGTACAGGCGCGTCCTCTCGCAGGTTAGGGTGAAGGAGACGCCATCAAACAGGGAGTTTTCCGAGAGGTTCATCGAGACAGCTGCCAGAAGGGCTGAGAATTTTGAGATCAGGACCGCGCTCACCTTTTTGTTTGGCTTCGACTCTATGCAGGTAGTGCCGAGGCCGCGCGGCGAGATAAGGCCTGTGCCGCCCAGGCCGGACCAGATGACAAAGGAAAAGGCCCACTGGGACCATGGCGCTGGAGGGCCCTAATTCTGCATCAGGTATCGAACCATGATGCCGGCATTATGTAGCCGTTTACGTCTATGGTCGCGTTGCTCTGGTTGTCCAATTCTGTGTCGCCGTCGCCCGTGCTGTTGGAGAAGCCGGTGAGCTCGCCGTGGCAGAGCACGCAGTTCGTGTACACGTTCACCTCGCGGTTGACCACGCTGATCTGCGTGCTGTTGAGGCGCGGCACGTACGGCCTTGTGGGCCCGATGCTCTGGTTGTAGTAGAAGGCGTTGAGCAGGTTGGACGCGCCAGAGTCAAGCCCGTTTATCGCGGAGAGGTTCCAGTTCCATTCTATGAACTTCATCGTTGACATGAAGGACGAGTTCTCGTTGTCTATGAAGTCCGTCTTCGAGTATGGTGATATGATCAGCACCGGCACCCTGAAGCCGAGCGGCTGGCCGTTCACTATCGGAGGGGGCACGCTGTCGTAATAGCCCCCGTACTCGTCCCATGTTATTATTATCAGGGTGCTGTTCCAGTAGGAGCTGTTCGCCACAGCGTCGACTATGTCGGTGGTGTACCACATGCCCTGTGTTATGTTGGCCGGCGGGTGCTCGCTGAGGTTGTCGTTCGGGACTATCCAGGAGACCGAGGAGAGCGTCCCGTTTGATATCGAATTGAATATCGAGTTGAAGTATGCGAAGTGTGGCAGGTATTCGGCGGTGTAGCTCCTGTTTTGCGAGGAGAGCGGCTCCCAGTAGTCAAACGCGTCGCCATCGGAGACCGCCTCGTTGTATGATGAGGACTCTGTCCTTCCGTAGTACATCCAGCTTATGTTCGCGTCGAGCAGCTCGTCCGCAAGCGTCGGTATCGGGTTTGCCTCCTGCAGGTACGTGGCCTCTGATGCCTTCGTGTCGAGCTGCGAGCTGTCAAACTGCGGCCCCATTATCACGGCCGGTGCGTTGGCCGCTATCTCAAACCAGTGGTTCGGGAGGCTGTACGACAGCGCGGCGGAGAAGAAGTTGTCCGCCAGCGTGTAGTTCCCCGCCTCGCTCCAATAGTAGGGAATCATCTCATAGTTGTAGGTCGCCATCACATCAGGGTTGTTGTCAACCGTCTCTTCGATTGCCGGCGAGCTGGGGGCTGCCACGAAGCCGTCCATCTTTCCGTTGTCCCAAGCCCAGTGCGACGCGTTCCACGAGTGTGCCATATCCTCGGGAGGATTCTGCGTGTCGATGAAGGGCGCGACGCACCCCTTAGAGGCGTTGGTCAGGCTCTTCGGCTCGCACGCCCCTGGCGGTATTCCCACAGCGCCAGGATATGTGCCGAAGTAGTTGTCGAAGGCGTGGTTCTCCTGCGTTATTATTATGACGTGCTTTATCACCCCTGGCACGAGCGTGTTCCCGTCAGGGTATATCTCGACGCGGGGAGAGACGCTTGCCGCTGTGTAGTTTGCGTTTCCGGGAGTCGTGAACGTGAAGTTGATCCTTGATATGTTCGGGCCGATTGTGAATTTTATCGAGCCGTTCTGGCTGCTTCCTATCTCCTCTCCATTCTCGTAGAGCGTGCCGGGCAGCTGGCCTCCAAACGCGGTCACGTTGGCGTACGCAGTCTCTGTGGAGCCGTTGTAGTTGTAGCTCCTCATGTCAAACGCGAGGTAGGGCTGCGCCCTGCTTATCTGCACTATGCGCGATATCGTGACATTCGTGTAGTTTTGGCCGCCGTTTACAACCAGTGTTATGTTGGCCCTTATTGGCGCCGGGCCTATGCTGAAGTTCAGCATGGAGTTGGTGCTGCCTATTATTGTGCCGTTGAGCAGCAGGTTTGCTGTGAGCTGCTTTTTAAATGAAGAGATGTATATGCTTCCGGCCTCTGCTATGCCATTGTAGGTCTTGTTCCCTATGGAGAGGTTGGAGTACCTCGATTCGTTCGCCTTGAGTATCTGGTATGTGTGCGACACCATGTTCCCGGACGAGAGGTCCTCTCCGGTTATGTTGTATGTTCCAGCAGCTGCGATAAGGGGGTAGCGCACAACCCCGTTGTACGATGTGGCAACCACGTTGCCGTTCACCAGTATCCCTATCGTGTGGCCCGCCGGCCCCGTGAGGGTGAAGTTATCGGTTTTGCCATGGCCGTAGATGATCACGTTTGTACCATAGAAGAATTGATCGGAGAGGTTGAGCGCCAGGTATGTTGGCGAATTGAACGTCAGGGTTGGCGTTGGCTGGTCCGGCGGCAGCGTCTGCCTGATCCTCACGAAGGGGACGCTGATGTTGACGAATGTCGGGTAGGTGTCCTCTATCGATATCGAGGCGTTCGCCCTGAAGTTCTGGCCGATCACCCCGGTGTAGACGGTTGGCGGGTTCGCCTCGTTTCCCAAAGAGGTCTGGTAGCCGTGCGAGGCTCCCGAGCTCCCTGTGTACATGCCGAATATCAGCGGGCCTGATATTGGGGTGAACGATGCTATGGCGGTGCACGTATCAGTGCAGGAGGTGAACCTGTAGTAGGATCCTGTCGACTTGAAGAAGAGCGCGTGCGCAGACGGTGAGTGGAGCGCGTTGTATCCCATTATGGTGTAGTTTGACGCGATCGACATTGGGGCCGAGAGGGCGTATATCTCAAGCGTGTTGTTTATCGGCGAGAAGTTGGAGTAGACGCTCTTTATGTAGCTGTCAACGCCCCTTGTCGAGTATATGTGCAGGCCGTTGCTGACCATTACGTTCCCGGATGAGGTCCACTGCGGGCTCAGCCTGCTGCCCGCGAAGTTGTCATAGAACTCGAACACGCTTGCGCCGTCGTCATACTGCCCGTAGAGCGGGCTCAGCAGCGGCGATTCGCCTATGTCATTTCCATTGAAGAGGTTCCTTCCCTTCAGCGCGAAGCCCATGAAGATCGTCACCTGCGATTTCGCGGGTATCCTCACCATGTTGAGCCAGTACGCAGAGTCTGTAGAGGAGCTGCTCGCGTTAGTCTCGAGCCATGAGGGTATTATGGTTCCGTTCTGGTAGAAGAACTCCACGTTCTGGAGGTTTGGCGCCTCGTAGCTTGAATAGGCCGATGAATTTACCGTGATCATCTCCTGCTCTGGCGCTTCCGCTGTCGCCTTTGCGTTTGATACCGTTATTGAGAGATAGGCCACTATTGCGTTGGGAAGCGTGCTTGGCTGCACCGAGTTTGAGCTCGGCTGCATTGAGACCGCATTGCTGTGCACGGTTGTGTTGGTGAGGGCGAGCGCTGTGAAGCCCAGGCTCCCCGAGAATGCCAAGGCTATCAGAACAGGAATCATGACGGCTACCCCCTTCATGGAATCCATCTTGCTTTATTGCTGCCATTGTGCTATTTATGCATTTCGATTCTTTCCAATGCCTCCGGTATCAATGGGATGGCCTTTCCTGGTGGGACGCCGGGAAACGTGAGGGCCAGATAACTTTATATATCTGATCCGTGCCAGAGTACCGTAGTGACTTTATGCCAAAGCAGCAAAGGTTCAACTACAAGGCAGTGGCGAGCATAGCGATAACTTTCGCTGTTCTCCTCGGAATTCTGGTCATAGGAAGCGCAGGGATCTCAAACGCATACATAATATGCAGGAACTGCGGAACCTCGGGCGGATCTGCGGGAACGCCGATACCGCTCCAGTCAGCACAGTTGACGGTGACTCCAACAGCCATAGATTATGGCCAATCTGTCTATGCTGTGGTTACGTGGGTGGGAGGGACAGCGCCTTACACGGCTACCTTCTTCTACGGCTCTTCTTATAGTTCATGCAACACTCCCAGCACCATCTACGTTGACAACCTTACCATTGGAGATGATTATTCAAACTACACATACGCATACCTGACGCCGCCCCAAGAGTATGTGACCTCGAGCGAATACCTGTGCGCCAAGGTTGTTGACAGCAAGGGCAACACCTCGATAACCGCCTCGCCAGTGGTGATATATGTTGACTATTCGGTCAACCCGTACCAGCTCAACATATCAGACCTGCCAAACAGCCAGGACTACTCGACGATACTTGTCACTTACTCGCAAAAGCAGACCCGCACCTACATAGCAAACAGCGTTGCGATAAGCAGCGAGAACACGATAATGGTTGCGGAGTCTAACGTCATATACAACAACACTAAGAGCTCTTTCAGCACCGTCCTGTCGCAGATAGAGCAGCAGTACGGAACCTACTCGACATTCAGCCCGTTGGGAATGGGAAGCCAGACCATCGGAGTAAACGGGATGATCGGGGGAGACCCGTCAGCAGCCGTCGTATTTGCTGTCTCGAACACCCTCTACGGATACGTGCTCACCACTGAGCTTCCGGGATCTAGCGCGGTTGCCTCCAACACGGTTACGCTGACGCAGAAGCTATACAGGCAGATACTCGCATACCCCGGAACGCAATCGTAAAAAGCATAAATATCATGGCAAATAGAATGTTTCCGTGCTGATATGGCGGCAAGCGCAGATGTGACAAAAAGGATGCAAGACCTCATGAAGAGGCGCATGGCAGCCGAGGATGCTGCCGCGCCAGTCGCTCTTTCTGCCCGGAAGCCAAACGCCGAGAGCGTGCCAGACCCCAACTTGACGCTAATGGCGCACAGGAGCGAGGGGCATGGGTCCGGCAGGGCATTGAGATCCGAACCTCCCACATCGTTGCGCACCGCTGGCTTGCATGAGCCGAAGCCTGCGCCAGAGGCATCTTTAAAAACTCCAGAGGGGCTGAGCGCTGACCTGGCGCGCAGGCAAGCGGAACGCATGAAACATCCATTTTTTGCCGGGTCGGATGCCAAGTCCGAGCAAGTCCTTTTGCCCCCAGAGCCTAGTCGCAGTTTTGGAAACAGGTTCGCTGACTTTGCTTCTAATCACATTAAGGAAATAATGGGCGTAACAATACCCACTATAATAACGGGGCAGGTTGGCGCCTGGCTTGCTACAACATATGCCTTATCCCATTATGCGAAAGCCAAGGAAGAGAATCCAATTGAAGCTCATTTGATGGCGCAGTTTGGAATTGGAGTATGGCCCACTGTAGGGCATGCTGCCGTGCCGGTTGCGATTGCAGTGGCCTCCGTAGCACTGGTCAAGGCTGCCCCAGAAAGACTTAAATATGCGATGAAAACTTATGTAGCGACAGCAGACATAATCTTTGCCGTTGGATTTGCAGCAGATTTCTTGCGCGATTTGAATGCCTTAGGAGGATTTCATTAAGCCCTTCTCTGCCAAATGGCGTCCAGGTTTCCGTTAATGCGCCTAGCGAGTGCAGATAACCACATATATCTAGACAAATATAGGACAGAATGAAAGTTTGCGTGCTACCATGGGAGCAACAACCGATACAAGAGACCCGAAGATGGTGGCGCGTCAGACGGCTGCTCTTGCGAGAACCGCGCCAAGCCCCGTTATGACGCCAGCTGCCGCAGTAAAACCGCAGAGCGAACTGAGGCAATCCGGGCTCTCCGAAGAGGCAATAAACGCCTATAAGGCAAGAATGAAGGAGCAGGAGCCAGCAGGCCCCAATGCAGCGGAAATAGCACAACCTGTAGCACAGGTGTCTGGTGAAAATGATTCTAAGGCGATGGCTTTATTGCGCGGTTTCGGAAAACGCGCCATGAACTTCCTGGCCAACCCGACAACCAGCAAGGTGGCAATCGGCCTTATAATCGGGGAAACCGCTTTTGCGCTGGCAGGAACCTATGATATTGTGTTTGCGGCGAAAACAGGCATTGAAACCTATAGGAGCTCTGCCGGAATGTTTTCACTAACCGGTTTTGCGCCAACAGCCGCATACGCAATGGGATCCCGCGTTGGAATTATCGCGTTTACCGACAGGCTATTCAAATGGGACAGAGTGGCCGCAGATATGACAGAGATGCAGAGGAAGGCTACCCCGGCAATGCTGTACTTGGGCATTGCTGCGCTGACAGCATACGACGCTGCTGCAAACGTGTGGGGCCTGTTGGGATTCCCGCACATCTAGGCATGCATCCAGATCGCAAGGCAACCGCGCAAATGAGGCAGCCTTGTTTTTTCTTCGGTTCCTTTTGGCAAGCAAGATAAATATAAATAAGCATAAAAAAGACTTCGTCTGTAATAAGATGGTGCAGAAAAATGCGGATAAGATAGACATGCCGTCAACCGCCATACTTGCGGGAACAACGCTTGCAATAGCCGGCGGGTTGTATGCCCTGCTGAGAGGGGAGAGCGCCCCAATAGCCGGCGCGGGGGCTGCAATCCTGGGAGGCGCTACAGCAACCGCGGGAGCGGTTGCCTACTGGCTCAGGGGCAGGTAAATTCTAGTTTTCCAAGAGCCCTTGGAAGGAATGCCCATGTTTCCGCTAATGTTTAAATTATCCTATCATCATAATTAAATTAAACTAACAGTTAAACTTAAATATCTTCTCGCCCATAATATTACTATGCAAGAAACAATCGTCAGGGCAAGAAAGCTTGGCGGCTCCCTGGTGGTTACGATACCCAAACAGATAGCCACCCAAGAGGGAATAGCCGAGGGGGAGGCGGTCATGCTCAAAATAAAGAAGGCGAGGAAAGATTGGTTCGGCGCGCTGAAAGGGGTCGGGCCCTTTACCAAAGAGGACGAGCTGGATGAGCACAAATAGGTACGTAATCGATTCGTGGGCGTGGATAGAGTACTTAGACGGGACTAATGCAGGGCGCAAGGTCAAAGAGGCATTTGAAAAGGGGCAGGTCTACACCAACATAGTCTCTATAGCCGAAGTGATATCTAAAGTAGATAGGAGAGGAAAAGACCCTAATGTGGCCTTGGAGGCCATTACAACAAAGTCGAAAATGATCGTAGGCAGCGCGCAATTTGCCAGGGATGTAGGCCTATTGCACTCAAAAATCAAAAAGTCAAGACCTAATTTTAGCCTTGCCGACGCCTTTACACTCCAGACAGCCGTTAGCATGAATGCAAAGGTTATGACTGGAGATCCCGATTTCAAAGGCCTTAAAGATGCAATAGTGTTAACTAAGTAGAATAAAGGTATAAATATCTTGAAGCTCGCTATTTTATCGTGAGAATATGCAAGCAATCGCACCCGCTAGGGAAACAAGATCTGCTACACAGAATATTTTGAGAAATGTTGACCAGTTTACATCACTTGGCATTGCTGCCAATATGGCGTTGGATGAGATAAATAGGCTCCCGGAAAGATATGGTAACAAAAGGCTTAGAGTTGTAGATGACCGAGTTCAAGATACCAATGCTCCTGATGGCAGTACCGGTGATCTCTTTTTTGCCTCCAGAACACCTAAGGATAGCCTTGGTGGTGCTGAAAACTATATTCTTGACAAGTGGGGGCTTAGATCTAAAGCGTCTGTGTATGGTGAGGGGACGAGTTTCCATATTGTAGACAAAGGAACAGAAGAGTCTGCTGCTCGTGGCTAGAGAGATTCTTTTAGCAAGGCTTAAATATTGCCAAAGTATAGTTAGTTTGTGATGAGATGGCCGCCAAGAAAGTAAGAACACCGCCGACGCTCAGCAGTATCACGCTTAGATTCGTTCCAGGCGCACATGACCAAGGGATTAGCGAACAACGGTCAATCACCACTGATCCTGCCAGCGATCCTCAATTTCAAAAAGCTTGGAAAGGCAGAACCCAACTACTTAAGCAACGAGAAGCGATGGACCTGATAAACCTTCATAGATTCTAAAAGGGACACCCCCTATGTTTCCACAATTCATAAGGTATAAATATCTGGAAACAATCATGCTAAACAGGTACTATGCCTGCTTTTGCAAAACATGATATAGGCAGGGGCTCAGGCCCGGCTCCAAGGCGGGACGCCCAGGTGGCAAGCGAAGCCTCGGTTACATTCGACGTTGTTCTTAGGATTATGAACGGTGACATGAACGGCCCAGAAAGCTTGGCGAAGGGCAAACTTACCATTAGCCAAGAGAAGGTTGTGTTCGCGCACGAAGCCGAGAATATGGCAAAGCTCACACTTGAGATTCCAGTTAGTGCTCTATACAAGGTAACATTTGCATACGACCGCATGACACTAGAGCCCGAAGTTATAGGTGCTGGCTATAGCTTCAATTCCATTGAGTTTAAGTTACCAGACAGATCGGAGCTCTCTGCAATTGAACGCTATGTGACAGATGGTTTCAAAGGCTTTGAAAAGGAAACAGAATATGATCCAAATATCAAAGAATTGCGCAGAAAGTTCCTGCCTGGGTTGCCAAGTGACGCATTTAGTTCTCATGCCACTGGAGACGATGCTCATGGCGATGATCCCAGAAGTTAGTTAGTTTTTCTTCAATTCTATTAGCAAAGTGTGTTACAATGAGCAAAAAGGAAAGGGGGAGGCAAACCGTTCCACTAAGAACGTATCCATTCGATATGGAAATGGTCAGGCTCGAAAGTGGTAAAAATGTTGGAATGCCATATCAGCCAACTGCCATTCCAAAAGTTAGACGAAAATAAGCGTGTAGACACCCCCTATGTTTCCACAAATAGACGCCTGTCATACTGCTCGGTAATGCGTAAGAAGTGGAAAAAGGCTTAAATATCTAGTATGTTGCGTAGTATGTAGGTTGATGAGATGGGCGGCACAAAAGGTGTACAGCATTCGGCTGATGAACCTCAGAGCAGTGGGTTAAGAAGCCCTGAGGAACTTGCTAGTTTTATGAGCAGGGCAAAAGAGTTCTTTGCTGGCATGACTGATGAAGGAAAAAGGCTCTCTCTTGCACTCTTAGATGATGTGAGGTCTCATATGTATGGGGACAATACCTCACACTGGACCGTGCTAAGAGCCGCAGGTGTTAGTGATGGCCTAATGGGTAAAGTGGATGCGCAAAAACTTCAAAATGCTGCACGCTTATTTGATAAGATGTATGGTGAGGGCTTCTTTGAAATAACTGTAGACAGGAAAGAGGGGTATCATACCAGATTGTTTTTAACCCCTTATGGAAGAGAGGCTAGGCTGCAGCTAAGCATAGATCTCCTGGGTTAAACCAAATTCTTTTAGAAATTCTAACTAAATCTTATTTTCTTTTCCTTTTGCTTTCTATCGCATTCTTAGCTCTGTAAGGCAAATATCCAAAAGGAAAATTATCTCTTCACCTGGAGCAAATTAGAGCATGTTTCTATCGTCGGTAACCCATTTATTACCGGAAGTAAGGCTCTTTGAAGAGGCATTTCATTGTTTTGATAGCTTGCTTATTTTATTCCATAAGAGTGAGCTGATAAAACGCATCACGAGGAAATCTGTTTCTTTAAACCTCTTTTGGTGGTTAAGCAAGGGGGGTTGGCCCACAGGGTCTGTTTTCCATTTTTGTAGAAGTTATGCAAAGTAGAGATTGCATTTTCGTTTCATATACATGATATTTCAAAAATGATGGTACGTGATTTTGTAAATTCCATAAATTTGTTTTTGGGCCTAAAAACAGGGTTAGAATGGTTAGTTGATGTCTTACTCATCTAGAACTTTATTTCTTTGTTCAGTCTTTAATTTTCTCCAATTAATTTCTCTTACTTTACCAGTATCACTTACTAAAAGGACAATGAGATCTAACTTCTTTAACAAAATAGGCGACAGTCTTCTCACGATTTTATCTGAGAAACTTTCTGGTAAACCAATAGCATAACGGTATCTTGCTTTATATTTCATTCTAGTTACTATCTGACCCATAACATAGATAAAATCTACTTCTCTCCTAGAATGCGGGTACTTCACTGTCTTGATATTAGGTTCGCCTTTAACTTCAACTATAAAGTACCTTGGGTATTTGTTATGTCTAACTTTGATATCTATTCCGTGCTCGTGTGTTTCTTTTTCCTTTAGATTTCTACCATAACCATTTCTGCCTAACCAAGTTATAACAGCCCTTCTAACAAATTTTTCATTGATCATTTTAGTCATAGAATTATGCCATGTCTAATACTTTCATAGAAATTCTAAAAGGTTCTCTACTTCATTTTTGCTTGTACCAAAAACTAATTAAATTTTTGATCGCTTCTTTAAATAGTTCAGGTGGTTTTATACCTAATATTAAATCTCCATTTTCATTTAATAAGAATCCTACTTCAAGCTCAACAACTTTCTTTTCATTTCCACCAGTCAATACCACGGTTCTAATTATTTTATATTTTGGATAATGCTTGTTTATATACAAATGCTCTACTGCATCATAATCCTTCAGTTCCTCTATTGCTTGAGCACGGAATTGATATTTCTTTCCCTCAACGTTAATTATTTCGCTTCTATTAAGGTCAATCAGTATCAAATCAGGTATATTTATAATTTTACTCTTGTCTCCCGCCTTGTATGCTTTCCTGTCAGAATATTTTGCTAATGGTATTGGCTCGCCTTTTTCAGTTATAAAATAGCCCTTACCAGAATGCGCATGATTATCGAATATGCTTTTCCCATAAGTAAAGTTTTCTACAACAAGATGAATAAAAATTGTACCGAGTTTCTCTCCTTCTCGCTCATACTTCCAATACATGCTTTCATATTCAGTCTTAGGGAGCACAAGTCCGTCAATTTTAATGTCTAATATTTTAGCAATTTTAATGAATTTATTACCTGATGTTAAATGTTCTTGCTTTAGGCCATGATTGGTTATAGTGATATCCCCACGCCAGTTCAATTTCCTTAGCGTAGCGCAAATTGCACTCAATGCCCCTATATTGGGGTCGTGCGCTAACCCTCCGGACTTATATAATCGGCCCGATATCATAATTTTTCCATCCTGTTTAGTTATTTGAATAGGCACATTTCCAGCTGGCGCATGACGCATTTTACCCTTAAGTCCAATTACTTCTCCAACTGACTCAAATGGTACAAATATTTTTGGGTCAAGTTTTTTTCCCATAATCTCAACACCTAGAGTCATCAGACACCTAGTGCCAAAAATATATGTTGCTGTAGGGGCACTTTTCTGTGGTATTTGTAAATTATAAAGCATGATCTTGTGCGCTTGGGGATAATAGTGATCAAGGTATACAAATTTAGATATTCTTTGATAGGCTCCCGTATTCCTACTTTCGCTATCATCAGTTTTGGTCTCTTCAATCGCATAAAGCGGTGCTGCATTTTCTCGTGGCTCATCATCCTGGAAAAATACCAAAAAGTCCACAAAGCTTGAGGGTCCGCTAATGATTTTTACAAAAACTCTGTTTATGCTATTTGATTTTAAACCAATAACCTCATATAAAAATGAAAAACGCCTATCTTTATTTAATATTGGTAATATTCTAATCGTGTCAATAAAACATGGGGTTTCGTTGTCTTTCGAAAATTTGTATAATATTTCAGCAATTACTTCTACCTTTGGTTTTTCTTCTGTTAATATCCACAAGTTTTTTTTATCTGACATAAACCCACACATGAATTTACACATATCTACACTACATTTTTCTAAATATTAGAGGAACTAGAAACAAGTTGACCTTCTATTTGGTCACCCCAAACATCCCAACCTTCAGTCTTTTGCCTTGCAAATAATTCTATTCTTGGCAGGTCACCAGAACATTTAACAATCATATCTCTAACAGAGTCTGGTTTTGCACTGTGAAGTTTATTATAGTGCCTAGGGTTCACTTCTTCAAATATATTTCTTGTGGTTTTGTTCTTAATTTTCATCTTTCCTCTAACACCAAAAATTATATGTTCAGTACAGCTTCTAAAATAATAGCCCATTCCCATTTCTTTATGACCTTTTTTGTATAATTTAACCCACGTAATCAATGTTTTATATTCAAACCCCCAACTCTTACAGACTTCCAAACCTTCAGCAATAAAGGGATTTGTTACCCATAGATAAAGATGTGCTTCTTTATCCGTTATATCTTTAACTGGCAACTTTTTAATCTCGTCTAAGGTCATAGTAGAGTATGTATGCTCATTAGACCCGTTGCCCCAGTTTTCCTTATACTGCCACGGTGGGTCGGCGTATATAATTTTATATTTATTATTTGTTTTAAATTCCATATATATCACTTTTTACCAGTAAATATGAATTCTCTGATCGTATCACCATTTGTGTTGTAGTTACTTTTAAATCGCCTATAAGGAAATTCATAAATTTTTATATTTTTAATGTTGCACTTTTCAAAAATCTCTTTAATTTGCTCTTTTGTGATTAAACCTTCGCTATTATAACTCAAAATAATGTATTTTGTGTTCAACCTATAAAGCAAACTATACAACTCTTTAGCCGCGGTTCTCTTGCTGCAAAAAGTTGACTTCTCTGAGTTATAGGGCCGCATACCACTTTTACCTTTTATAATCGGTGTATCGTATCTAGCTATTGTTTCAAGGATATGGTAGTTAGCAATGTATTGTCTGGCGTTATATGGTGGGTCAACATATGCTATATCGCATTTGATGTTGCTTAGTATATTGAACGAATCTGAATTGAATGCCTTGTGCTCATAATCACTATCGATTACCTCTATTATCTGTAATTTCAACGGATTTTTACTTCTTGGATCCCAAATTTTATTAAAAGTGCCGTAAGTTCCAGATATGTTTGCGACTTTTTGAACAGCCAAGATTAAACTAGCAAGAAGATAGAAATATTCATCTTGGGTTATATGTCTGCTTTCAAGCAACCTACTTATTTCCGACCGAATTGCATCAATTTTTTTCCCATTCACTTCTGAGAAATATTTCCTTTCGATGCCATCTATGGCTTTACTCGCTGGAGTGTAATGTTGGAATATGAACCCTTCAAGCCCCTCAATGTTGTTCAAAGCATTTAGAAACCCTTGTATGCGATCCTGATTACTTTCATGTGGAATTACTGTAGCGTTAAGGTGTTGAAATTTAGGGTATTTATTAAAGTCGATCAATGCTTTTTGTAAAATGTAGGAAAAATATAATGAGTCATTCGATATAATTGAAAATTTTCTCTTAAAAAATCTTCCAACAGCTCCACTGCCGGAAAAAACATCAAAAAATATTTTTCCATTAATTTCTTCCTTGTCCATAACTGCCGATATGTTTGCCAGCATATTATATTTACCCCCTATAATTCTAATTTGGGGAATTTTAGTAAGTGGTACAGTGGTATCATACATAATAGTTTTCATCATATAATCAACTAATACTATACTTCAATAAATATATTTATGATTTGATATTATATAAAGCATACGCTAGCAAATGTCCGCGCATCTATATAAGAATCAGCAGGCATCTTCTATAGCGTTGCCATATACGCATTTTCTTATTTTATTATGGAAGTAAATGCTTATATACTTTGATATGATATTAGAGGTATTATTATGGTTTCATTTTTGCTCGAACTTTATATTTAAACCTGTAACCTGTGATTATAGAAACTGCCCATCCTCTTTTTACCACGAATGATACACGTCTTTTGATAGTTGGATCAATAGCGGTAATATAAACTGCCATATTTTTGATAGGGTATATATTTTATTAAAGCTTTTCTTTTTACTCAATAACCTCTTATATCAGCTATTATAGCAATTCTGCAACTCGACCTTGAAGCTTTGCTATAATCATAACGATGGCCGCTGTTGGCCACCGCTTTCCGATGCTTATACGGCGCTTTGCTCGGTTGCGCTCTTTTCCCGTGATATCTAATGTTGCATTATTAATGAACATTAATAATCATTAATATATGAATGCTAAAATATAAATACCTTTCTATTAGCAGTTATTAATTAGTGTTAATATGGTTAAGAAGCTAATCTTAGATATCGACGAAGAAACTTGGAAAAAGGTATTGAAATTTAAAATTGATGCTGATTTTAAGAGAAATAATGATGCTGTAGTAGAGCTAATAAAAAGAGGACTAAAGCAGTAGACTTCCAATATCCAAGCCTTTTCACTCATTTAAAATATCTTCCTAGCAGATACCCTTGGCGATCAGATGGCAAAAACAATGAAAATAGTGGTAGAATTGGAAGTGCCCAAAATGAAAACAGAGTGGGAAGCAATAACCTGGTTTGTGAAGTTCTCAGAAGCGAATGTATCTGAAGGGCTTGCTGATGGGATAAAGGTTGCAGGCTGGCCGTTCAAGAAATAGGTTGGCTAAGACTTCATATTTAGTTTCTTCCTAATCCATTTCAGAAGTCCACCAGACCCAATTTCTTTGCCGTTATCATCAAACTGCCTTTGATAGCCTCCAAAGCTATCATCCCTATCGTTATAGATTTTTTCAACTATCTTTTGCCACTCTTCGCTATCAGCCCAACTATCATCTTTTATGACATTGAGAACCTCATCAAATTTCTTATCCTCTTCAGGAGCGCTAAGATTATGGCGTGAGCGTAATTCATAAATCTCCTTTACTAGCCGCATTCGCTCTTCTTTCGATCTTGCCTCTTCTAACCTAGCTATCAAGCGCCTATATTCAGCTTCTGGACTTGTATCTAGCGTGTTCTTCTTAGTGGTGGTTCGCTTTCGCCTTTTTGGTAGAGGGCTCACCACTGTGCCTGGGTTAAACCTGGCTAGCTTTACGCTTATTTCAACATTTAACTTGGTGAATTCTGGTCCGTGGTCGTGCAGACCTAGTGCATGCACCACTTCGTGAATAGCAGTGCTCTTAAGCGTATTGAAATCTTGTATATTTAGCTGCCTTTCTGAGAAGCATATCATATTACTATCAGGGTGATAGTGTGCTAGCTCACTCCAACTTTTTTCTTCATTGCAGCCCTTAAAGTTGATGGAAGGCTGGCGCAGATTCGTTGCTTCACATACTAAGTAGACTACTTGCTCTACTAGCTTTCTCTTCCACCCTAGCATTCTAGCGTTCCAATCATTACTCATTTAGACATCATTTTCAATAGTAATAATACCCTCGTAATCCAAAATATTTACGCCTTTCTGTTCGGCATTCCAAAGATGGCTGGGCTGACGTTTGGAGCTGATAGTAGAGAGTTAGAAACAAAGTATAAGAACTTATTTGCCAGAATAGTATTATGGCAGAAAAAGCACGCTCCAAAAAAACAAGTCCTGAAGTGACAAAACCAAAAAAAGAGCACTTAGAACTAAGAAAACTTGGGCAAGATATCTATTCTGCAACTGGAATACTTCTCCAAATTTCATTTGCTTTTATTCTTATAGCATTAGCGGCCTTTGTTTTTATAACGCTTTATACACAATTCCAAGCAGTCATAATCATTCCAACGGTTGTCATCGGTATACTTGCTTATCTAGCACATTTGTATATAAATAGAATAGATAAATTAAATGATAGAGTAATATTTTTAGAAGGTAAGATAAAAGGCTATGAAAATAAAGAAATCCTTGAAGACTTATTAAAACGTGAAAAATGATCCTATGTTATCAATAGATGAAAAACAACGGGAAACCCAATTGCTTGAAAAATTTAGAATAAATCATACTCTAACTGAAGCGGAGGCAGAGGAGTTAAAAACATTGATTGAAAGGGACACAAATACGGACGCCGCAGTTAAAGCATTATTACTTTTTGGTATAGGAGTTCTGTTAGCAATATTGTTGAATAAATGATGGTATATTAAATGGCTAAAAATATAAGTCCTTTCGAACTCTTGATTGCAGGTATAGTGTTTCTTGGTGTTGGAATAGGAGGATACGGCAAAATACCATACGATTATATAATTATATTATTTGGTTTCTTATTTTTAGTTGTAGGGTTATTGAGTCGTTTTACTAGATAAAATATATATAGAGTTTTGAGTATGTTTGACATAAAAATCACTTTCGTAGAAATCAGTGTCTCGATGGTTGTCGTTCTGGCTCTGTTGTATGGAGGATATCTCTATTATCATGCTGGTCCTAGCACGGTTATTGTCTCCGGAATCATAAGTAACACAGGAAATGGAACGCATCTAACTGCTATAGAATTCATTAATAGCTCTGGAAGCGAGATTACTACAAATATAAGCGCAAGCGGTCAATACACAATACCGCTTGATAACCATCAGACATATACCGATTTGATTTATTGGAAAGGAGTGTATCCATATCAGAATGGTACGGTCAAGGAAACATATGATTTAAGCTCACGCCAAAGCAACGTAACCAATAATTTTGTAGTTCAAACTCCCAATGCCTTTATATTTTTAAGTGGAAAAGCCACAACAGGTATATCAACATCTCCATTAAACATAACTTTTGAAGGATTAGATGACTGGTTGAAGACTGTCACAATTACGAACAACAACTACTCAGTTACCTTGCCTAACATTGCATACTATTATGTTTCAATAACCCATACTCAATCCACATTGGCTGGAATCCAGCCCCCTACAGCCACATGCAATGCATCAATTGGAACATTTGGCGGCCCGGCTCCTTTTAATCTAAATGTAAGTGCTGGAATTACAAACTTAACACACAGTTTCTCATGTTGACTTTTAATCTAACCGCACCTGCAAGAAGGCTGGTTGGGGTTTGAGTTATGATTAACTTACTTTATTCTTCAGCAGAAAGGAAGGTATAAAATTGTAAATCCCTTAGTTTTAAAGGATGATTTATTGGATGTATCTTCTATTCCCCTTTCAACATATGCAGAAATCTTCACTGCTGTAGGTACACTGGCTTTGGCAACAGTAACGTATCTAGCTCTTAGGACGACAATTAAACAGTCATCGATACTTAAAAAAGAAGCAGAAATAAGACAAAAGGAATTTTTGTATTTAGAAACTGATTTGGTTCCTGAGTTAAAAATAAACTCAATAATTCTTAGTGGAAATAAATTTCGTATAAATTTCACAAATAGGGGAAAAGGTAGAGCAATTTGGATTGCAATAGAAGCGTATTTTAGTTTCGCAAAATTAATAACATTTGAAGGAAATAAGGATTTTAGTTTGGACGTAAGCACAGTTAACATTAATTACGAAAATAAGAAGAGACCAGTAATATTTATACCTTATATGAATTTTGTTTCAGGCATTATAAATAATAAGGTAATATTAGAACATGGAAAAAACATTTCTATAGATTATGAGCCTATTTTTCTTATAAAATTGCAGAAAAGCGATGTTGGAGAGAGGCGTGAAATTGATATAAACAAAGCTATAGAGATAATGAAAATCGCGAATAAACAATACGCTTGGATTAAATTTGAACTGAACTGTTTCAACAAGATCCGACAATTACAAGTTCCAATATACATAGCACAATTCATCTTTGATGTAAAAAAACACAAAACCTTAGAAGAGGCATTAGCTGATAAAGGATCTTACCCTCCATTAATGAGACAAGTACCTGTTTCTGATTGGGAAACATTTAGAGGTATGGAATCTTATCAATATAGGAATATTGGTGGTAAAGAGTAATTTTATATCCCCAGCAACCTCTTCAGCGTCGGCTCAGAGAGATACTATAGGCTAGAGTTTTTATAGCTTCAATATAAAGATTAATTGGTGTTCAAACGACAAAGGCAATAATTGGATCTTTTTTGTTAATTTCATGCCTGATATTGTTCAACGCATCGCATACTGCTAATGCAGTCACGGCTTTATATGATGAACAGTCAGGCCTATCCTTTACTGGTACATTTACTTCAATAGTTTATAACGTATCTGCAGTAGCTCAATCTGCATTAAGCGGCACTGGCCCTGCTTATCTCATTAATGGATATTCTAACAAAGGATACTGGTATCAAATAGGGTTATCTTATGATTGGGTTACAAATGCCTCAAATAGCCATTATATTGGCTTTAGGGCAAACTACGAGGTATTTGCACCTAATGGAACAAGCATATACCCTTCCGGTGGAGGAGGTGGTTCCGTTGAGTTACATGGTAATGTAAATCCAGGAGATACAGTGACCCTTGGTTTATATATGAATAACTCTACCGGGATGGTTAAAATGAAGGTTTATGATAAAACTACAGGAGCTTATTATGATACAGAGTATCCTTCATATGGGGCAACAGAATTTATTGGTAATTCATCTTCGCCTTTCATTAACCATGGTTTCTTCACCGGTTTAATGACAGAATGGTATAATGTAGATCCAACTTTTGGAAATCAGCTTCAGGTTTTATATCAGGAGTATGGTGCAGTTCAAGAATCTGCATATTTATGGTTTGACGAGTATTATTGTTTGGATGGATGGATGTGTAATTCCAAACAAACAATTTTCTCTAATTCTACATCTGTACCAATATATTCTAGCAACCCCTACATATTCTCCGCAGATGGGTTCGCTGAAGAATACTATGATAATGGCGAAGATTTTGAAACTGGGGTAAGTGCACCATCAACCACAGTGACGACAACGGTGCTTTATTCGACGACCACACCAATAACTACAATATCAACTAGCTATCCATACCAAGAAATTTATGTTGGCCAGAACATCACATATGGGCCATTCGCTATTAACTTGAATGACCTATATCCGGCTGGAAATACCTACGAAGCATACATAACGGCCTACTACAATGGCACATACTTAAACAAATCGGCAGCGTATTTGGACTCTGGAGAGAATTTATCATTTGCACTTGGGAACGGTATTTATAAACTGTATGTTGGGCAAACTGGGTATTGCTACGCAAATCTCCAATGCGCCACAATGTATGTGGTCTTTACACCTTACCAGGCGAGCACTACTTTTACTACATCCACATCAACTTCAATCCCATCTACAACCACTTTATATACAAGGCAGAATGCCACTACAACGGCCAGTCCAAGTAATCAGACACAAAAATCAGAATCAGGCTCGGTCTTTTCGAGATTTATAGGCTCAATAGTAAGCTTCTTCGAAAACTTGTTTAGAAGTTCTTCTTCAAGTTCTACAACAACCATTTCTAGCCCTTCGAATTGCCAATCAGTAATAAATATAGGAACTGATGGAAGTGGCAGTACTGGTGGAAACTGCTCTGGATTCACTGTCAACATAGGCACTAGTGGTACTTATGAGACCGCCTGCCCCTCTATAGTAAACATAGGAACCGAAGGTACATACTACAACAACGTGACTGGGTGCTCACCCCAGGTTAATGTGGGCACTGGCGCCAAATATTACAATATCAACAGCTAGTCCCTAACCTCCTTTGAGTCGAAGGCGTGCTTTCTTAGATACCTAAAATCCTCTCCAAGGTCGGATTGCTGAAATACGCCCTTACCTCGCACCCATCCTCCATCAGCTCGACCATCTCCATTTTCTCCCTTATTATGAGCTTGAATCCCTTCCTTGCCAGGCACTCCTTCTTGAATGCATTGTAATCGCCCACCGTGAAGTCCGCGTCTCCCCTCTCGCTCCTTGTCTTGTCAGGCACCCTTACCTTCAGCAGTCTCAATGGCCCTGCCGCAGTGGCCATCTTCCTTATATTGAAGAGCGGCCCTGTTGGCGTGCTTTCTACTATAGTGCCGATGCGCCCGCAGGCCTCCACCAGCTCGCTGTATTCTTCTGAAGTATAGGAGAAGATGCACGAATAGTTGACCGGCGCCCTTCCTTCATTGGTATGCCTGTCCTTCAGCGCCTTGGCCTGCTCTACTATGTTCTTTACTATAGATTCCAATTCCTCCTCATCTGGAGTAGGTTTATTATATCTTAAAGGTGCAAATATAGTGTGAGGTTATGGTAAAGTCGAGCTCTGTTGAAACCCTGCGAAAGATGCTGGGTATCAAAAGGCTGAAGAAGAGGATATCCATATCGGAATTCGAAAAGGCAGCGATAGCCAGCCTGAGAGAACAAGAGAAGCATAGACTGCTTACCAGAATAAAGCAACATGCATAAGGGCGTCGGGTCTCATTAGCGTACTAATTAACTTAATCACTAAAGATATTAATTAAATTATGGCTACTTGAGATTAGTTAATTAAATCAATTATAGTTAAACTTTACACTATAAATATTAACTAATAGTAAAGTATTTAAATTTTGCCTAACAAAACTTAACTATGGACAGAATGGAATTCACAAAACCTTCGGGAAAGCTTATTCCATACAAGGACAAAAGCAGGTGCTTTATCCCAAATATCCTTCCAGTAGAAATAAAATATGACCTGGAATTAGCAAAACTATTAGAGGACGCAACACTAGCGCTTGGAAAACTTGACGCTGTGGCGAAAAGCAGCTTAGACTGGAAACTATTTATTAAACCGTATATAACCAAAGAGGCGGTATTAAGTTCAAAGATAGAGGGGACTAGGAGCTCGCTATCCGACCTGTTGATAGCAGATGCTAGGGAAATAAAAGATGAGAGTGGCAGGGGCGACCTACAGGAGGTAATGAACTATATAGTAGCACTCAACAAAGGTATTGAGTTCATAGCAAAATCAAAAAAGATAGATCTAGACCTGGTTCTGAAACTTAATGAATTTCTATTGAAAAATGTAAGGGGAACGAACAAAGAAGTTGGAGTACTTAGATCTCGCCAGAATTGGATAGGCCCTTCAGGCCCAATAGAGTATGCAACATATGTGCCCCCGCCTGCAGATACGCTCAATGATCTGATGCTAAATTTACTTGAATACATAAAGTCTGATAGAAACCCAGAACTGATAAAACTTGCTCTGTTTCATTATCAATTCGAAGCAATCCACCCGTTCGTTGATGGAAACGGCAGAGTTGGCCGGTTGCTAGTAATCTTGTACCTGATGAACAAGCAAATACTTAGCGCCCCGTTGCTGTACGTTAGTGAATATTTTGAAGGTAGGAGGGATGAATATTACCAGTTCCTTCTGAAGGTTAGCGCAGAAAGCGATTATGAATCGTGGATAAAATTTTTCCTAAAAGGGATAGCAATTCAAGCAAATGAAGCGCGATTGAGAGCAGAGGTGATACTAAAATACATAAATGTCAAAGGTAATGCAATAAAAAAGAAATATCACGCATCAACCTTCCTTGTTTTCCAGAGCCTTGCTTCCAATCCATATACAACTATATCAAAGGCGGCAAGCCTTGCGGGAGTTAGCTATCCTGCAGCAAAAAGGGCGATAGAAAATCTTGTAAATGAGGGCGTCATCGACAAAATGGAAGATGAGCATAGAATTCGAAAGCAGATGTTTGTTTCAAAGCAGATACTTAATTTCTTTAAATGAAATTATTTCCCGTAGCTCTTTAGTTAGACTTAGAAACCTGAAATATCTCCTTTCTTCTTAATGCCTGTCCTTCAGCGCCTTGGCCTGCTCTACTATGCCCTTTACGATTGACTCTAGCGTTGAGGTTTCCATCATAATGGTTGTGCAATTAACTATAAAGAATATTGCACGCTAGGCAGCTTGGAGTTACTGCTCTGGAACTCCTACCGATTTTATTTTTACCTTCTTCTCGAAGTCTTCCACTATAGTTGGTTTGGAAGGCCTGATCAGGGCTGCAGGTCCAGCTGCACCTGCTGCTGCAAGGTATACTATCTCGGTGACCTTGGTTGTGTGGCGCCATGTGCGCTCTCCGTCATCCAAACTTGCGCTTACGCGGAAGCTTTGGCCTACGATAATGGTGTTCCCATGCTCTGCTTCCAAGTTGACATTAACGGTGCTCCACCTTCTGCTCTCATCTGCAGATCCTGCCATCTTGCCATCCTTTCCTATGCGATAGATATTTCCAGATTCTGTTCTGAAATAGACCGCTTCTGCAACATCAGGATTGAGTTCGCCTAATCTAAATTCCTGCACGCTCACTCTAGGAAGAACTCTTTCAGCGCCTGCGCTTGCTCCGTGACCCTCCCTTGGTGAATGATAAATTGCTGGCATGTTACCACAAAATAGCTCTCTTTGTCTAAATATATAAACTTTTCAAAAGCCCCTCTTGCGGCTCAGGGTTAGGCTATCTCCGGCCTTTGGGTTTCGCTCTGGTCTTTGTCCCTTCTCCTTAAAGCGGTAAGCTGCTTCAGCTTGCCAATGCCAAACCAGACAGCTGCTGATACCGCTGCTCCGGATATTGCGTCTGCCGCTTCGTTATAGCTACCCCTAAGCAGGGATGATACCGCAATCGTTGTCCCGGCAAAGGCTATTCCGAGGTAAACTCCGGCTCGCGCCCCCTTGCTTAGGCCTTCCCTCTCCTCCTGCTCGTACCCCTCCTGATAGCCATCGCTGGTTTCCACTGCCCCTGCTGTAGGAGCTGCCCTTGCATTGCTGATAGGCCCGCGCATCATATCACAAAACGTTTTTCTATAAACTATTTAAACCCTAGCTTAAGCTTTCCTTACGATATGATGGTCCTTCTTGCTCCACGGCGGAATCGAAATCACATACATCGCTATTCCCTTCTTCGACCTGACAGTGTGGCGGGTTGTTGGCGGTATCTTTAGCATGCTGTTCTCCTTCAGCCTGAAGGACTTGCCGTTCAGGTATGCGATGCCGGTGCCCCTGGTTACCAGGTACCACTCCGTTGCCTTCTTGTGGTAGTGCAGATCCGACTCCTTTATGAGCGCGAAAGCGATCCCGACAGGCCCTTTCGGGAAGCATTCATAGACGGTCTCTTTGCTGTATGCCACCCTGTTGCCCCTCGTCGCGCTCTTTAGCTCTATGGCCATGATATGGTTTGTAGGGTTAGGTATAAATTGCATTGGGGTTGGGGCTTGGCTTAGCTAGAATCAAAAACAACGGCTACATATCTAGTACCGTGACGAGGGTTACCTGATTCCATTGGGACTTCGCCAACAATTGAAAGCCCGTGGTCTGAAACAAGCTTCAAATGACCACTTCCCCCAATAATAGTCACAGGCTCACCAAAAATCCTTCCAAGCCTATTTTCTAATTCGGGAATGTATGGCTTGAGAGGCTCTCGCGTTCCATCTCTGAGATAAACAAATCCATAGGCCTCTTTGCCTATTGTGGATTTCAATTCCTCCGCCTGGCCCCTGGACAAATCCAGTAGGTCGAACAAGCCAGCTAGCTGCCCCCTCTTCTTAGTAGTTGGATCCTCTGATTTAGTAGCCAGAGTATCTGCTTGAGGGTAATTTACCTTACCACCACCTCCAGTGTCTAGTATTTTCAAAGTCAATTTATCCTTCGGCACTTCCTGTGGCGGTTTAGCTCCAAGCACAATATCACGTATAATACTAGTGTTGTTTTTGATATTTACGCTTTTCTCTAGTCTCCCAGGGCGCCTGCTGGGGAGAATGGTGGGGCTTAAGGCTTATAACTCGCTAACTACTGCTTCTTTCAACGCCTCAAACACTTTGTCAGGAGTAGCAGTCCCCGCAAGCCTGAGAAGCCCTTCTGCCTTCTGGCCCTCAATCTTGAGTTCACCCAATCCATCCCTACTTACTCTTATGCTCGGCAATGGGCAGCAATGGGAATGCGTGCCGTCAGGTTCCACCAACATAGCATTGACGCTAAATCCCCTTTCTAACATTATATTAAGAAAACGAGTAGCACCCTCAGTAGTTTCATCCTTGCCTGAGCCTCGCGGGCTAGTAGGCAAGGTTACAGCTATTCTTTTTTGTCCTGGCATGATATCACAAAATAGCTGAGCTCATTCACATATTTATAGCTTTCAACGCCTTTCTCTCCGGGGAGACTTTGCCAGAGGCGTGGCTGGGCTCCTTAACTGGGCTTCCAAGCGAGCTGTACTTCAAGCTCTTTTGACCGCTTTGCTATAGGCTCATCAAAGGTTAGGAGTGGTGCGTTGTTTAGCCTGCTTATGGCTACGTATATGGAATCATACGCCGGGAGCCTGTGCACGTGCGCTATTTCCGAGGCTAGCTTTGCTATGCTATTCTCTTGTACCTTCTCTAATTTATTGAATATGGACAGCAGGTCGTTTAGCGCTGATTCAAATTTCTCGTCGCTTAGTTCCTTCTTAAGGGTATGATATTTC